>Ga0228711_1009862_pt1 | contig 12769 bp, 8 predicted proteins | sample MedpolnodulmetaG_2_FD_177996 | JGI IMG/M metagenome (GOLD analysis project Ga0228711, IMG submission 177996) | Root nodule microbial communities from Medicago polymorpha collected in Santa Monica, California, United States - brown nodules | ecosystem: Host-associated > Plants > Roots > Nodule...
TCCCGGGGTGGGGGGTTTTTTTTTTTTGTTTTTTTTTTTTTTTTTTTGGGGGGGGGGGGGGGGGGGCTTGCCCCTTTTCTCCACCTAAGAAAATAGAGAAATTCTTATTTTTATTTTTTTAACATTAAAATTTAATGGATGAGGACATAATTACAAAGAAAAATTCTTACACGATCACAATGATTTTATTTAGACACACCTACAAAAATACTTTTTTTTCATCTTTAAAAAATAAAATAGTAGTGTATCTAAAAGTGTGTTTGATATGTCAAAAATAAGTACCAGACATAAACTTTTATTGTATTAAAGAATTATTTGTGTTTGTTGGACAAAAACCTATTTTTATATTTTAGACAACTTGTACCTAAAAAAATGGTTAATTGAATAAATGATTCCTATAAATATTCAAAATTTTATTTTTAGTCCCTACAAAATAAAATCGCACTTTTTAGTCCGTATAAAAAATTCCGTCACCATTTTTAGTCCCTATAAAATTTTCCATCGGTATTTTAAGTCTCTGTAAAAATTTCCCGTCAACATTTTTGGTCCTTAAAATGCTAAAGGAAAATGTCACATGGACTAAAATGTGTAATTTTATTTTGTAAGAACTAAAAAATAAATTGTGAATATTTATAGAGACCATTTAATTAATTAACCCTAAAAAATTATGTTGTGATTTAATGAAATACAAAAAATTCAATTTTTGTCGTGTCATTCGCCATTGTTTAGCTATGATCATCCACGAATTTATTAGGAATATTATTATTATTTTCTTACTAAATTATATGAGAGATCCTTTAGGTTATTTAATTACAACAAGTTGGTCTTTTAAGTGTTTTTCGTACCACTTACGTTCTTTAAATTATTTAATTGTATTAAATTAATCATTTAAGTATTTTTCATACCGCTTAGATTTTTTAAATTATTTAATTTTTTTACTAAATTATATCAGAGGTCTTTAAGTTATTTAATTATAAAAAGTTGTTGTTTAAATTGTTTAATTATAACATATTAATCATTTAAATATTTTTGATAGCACTTAATTGTAATTTTTTAAGAAACCAACCAAGACATTCTCATTCATTGATACAGACACCCTCCCTCCGAAGCCGATAGATCGATGCGCAGTAACATGATTTCAGAAGCAAGATGGTTGGCAGTGACGACCATTACATTAACAACACTCTCCGCCGCCATCTCCATCTCCATCTCTGGTAACTAACTATGCACACTTCTCTTCTTCTTCATTATTTTTCAACCTCATCCCATTCAACTTTTTTTGCAGCTTACATATTCAACCGTAAATGTAACGCTCTCAAATCCAAAATTCATGAGTTGGAGTCATCTCTCAAGTCTTGCTCCGATAATTGCGCCTCCGAAAGACAAGGTCGAATTAGGGCTCAACAGGTCTCTTCCTTCCTTCCTTCTTAATCTTAATGATATGTTTTTTACTTTTCCTTAATTAATTAATTTATATGTTTGCAGTTGTTGAGAAAACAACTAACTCAACCTAAATCTGAAAACCTAAACCTCACTTATTATCCTATGATTCCTATTGCCACCATTCACTCATGCTTCTCTACCAGGTTCAATGTTTATTCATTATTAATTAATTTCTCAATTTTATAATTAATAATAATACGACTAAATCGTCATTTTGGTCCTTAAATGTGTGAGACAATGTTATTGTAGTCTTGAAATTTCAAAAACATCCCTGAGTAACACGAGACATTCGAGGACTAAACTAACTAACATCCCATAGTTACTTTTGTAATTCTAATACATTTAATTTAAGGATTATAGTGAGTGTTTGACACCTTCAAGGACTAAAATGACTATTTACTCTAAATTAATATCCATCTTTGATTATTAATTATTTATCTGTGCTTTGTGAAATTGTTATTTGTGCAATGTCTTATGCTGTTATGCATGATTAATGAACCATTGTTTTATATTAGTGTAGGAATGGAACACCAAGGCAACCATTACTTGTACCACTTGCTAGAGCATGTTTGGTTTTCAATACATCCCGTGTTCCTCTAGCATCGCTTGAGGGTTTAGCGGAATATTCTCATTGCTGGATTATATATGTATTTCATTTAAATACCAATCTTGAAAAGCTATGGAAGCATCCATCTCAATCAGGGTTCAAAGCAAAGGTGTGTGAGTGCGTGTGACTCCAGTGTTAATTGATATTTTATCGATATAAGTAATCATCTATTTGCCTCAAATATCAATATTTGTTTACTAGTAATTTTTACTTACGGATCAGTGGATTTATAGGTGAGGGTCCCTAGACTTAAAGGTGGAAAAATTGGAGTGTTTGGTACGAGATCTCCACATCGTCCGTGCCCCATTGGACTCACAGTTGCAAAGGTAAAGACACATGTTGGCCTCGTGGTCTGATATCCCTCAGAAGGGACAGTTTTTTTGTACAGTTCTTGTGATATGTATCGCTCTGTTTCAGTGCATATTATTCATTTTAGAGACCTACCAGTATTTTGAACAAACCGCTATTGTTCCACGATCTGCTATTTAGTACAACGTGTTGTCAAATAGCGGCTATGGCGATACTATATCACTGTAGCATAGTGGAATTTGAACAAACAGCTATTTTCCGCAAACTGTGATCGACAACATTGAGATCAGCGAACTACAAATAACTTAGGCCCTGCTTACTTCCACTGGTTCCTGTTTTCAGTTTCATTGACAATACTAAGCATCGAAGAATGCATTTTACACATTTTTAAAATGCACTCTCCCTAGTTAGCCATCCATCTTCTCTCTGGCACAACTATTCAATGCAGTAACCTTCATATGTGGCATGATGAAAGGAAAATTGAACCTTGGAAGTGTTTAAAGGCAAACATGCCCTCAATGTTTCAGAAAATATCACTTTATCTTTTTTTCTCTCTAGAGTGCTATGCTATTATCTCTTAGCATGGCTGGATTGTTGCAGACCTATGACAATTATTCCTAAAGTAGAATTTAGGATTCCATACCCTTCTTACGAACTATAGGTTTCATTTTATTTCCTGAAAGATACAATCCAGTACTTTTTAAGTAAGTAATTTTAGTTTCAAGGTTTATGATAGTTATATGCATTAATTAAACTCTCTCCCCCTACACAAAGTACAGGTTAGTATAAATTATTGTTATACAGTTATCGATAAACTATCAAATACTTTTTATTGTGAAATGCATGTGTTAATCACATCCAACATAGAATTATGATGTTTTGAGACAACCCTTAAGAAATTAGAAATAATATATATAAACCAATGTTTTGTAAACTAACTAACTATTGTCTCCTCACAAAGAAAAATCAACCCCTTATCCTCACAAAGAAGTTGTGTCCCGCTACTATGAATTTCATCGGTGAATATTTTATCGTGTTATATCTGTTGCCTTCTCCAACCGATCCCTGAGTTTCAACTTTTTTGTCGCAGAATCAACCAAAATTCAAATGACGGACTGTGCAATGTAACTTTTGTTTGGTTTAACTGTGTACTATAGGTAGAGGCTGTCCAGGGAAATATGATTTTGCTTTCTGGTGTGGACCTGGTTGATGGAACTGTAAGTCTCCATTTTCTAATCTCTGCTTCTTCTGCTAAATGTACTGGAATTATGTGGCTTTTTGGTTATTGTTTATTTGCTTTAACTATGAATTGGATGTTTTTTTTGTGAATCTGAAAGCATGATGCTTTATGTGGACTTATACTTATTTTCTGATTCTCATCAACAGCCGGTTCTTGATGTCAAGCCTTATTTACCATATTGTGACAGCATCCAAGAAGCTGCAGTGCCAAATTGGCTTATGGTAATGCTCCATTATCTCTTAGCTATATTTGAATGTGCAAGCTCTTTTTCTTTTTTTTTTTAAAAAAAAAACAGATTTTATCATTTTGATTCTTCAATGATTATTGCTAACATCAAGCAATTCTTACCAGAATATCTAATATAATCATCCCACATGCAAAGAAGGAAATATAATCAAGTAACCAATCATAATTAGTTGCTACTAGTCCTAGAACCTTTATTATTCTGATTTCCTGACTCTAGAATCTTTATATATGGCCCATACCAAAAGTCTACAAAGAAATGAATAAGTTGTATTGTATTTTCTTCCTCATCTTTGTAGAAGGTTAAAAAATGATTATCTCATTCTAAGAAAAAATACTTTCATTTCTTCAGGAGGATAACTTACTTTCAGTAGCTTCTGTCAGCTTTTCGGAGGAATTCACTTCATCACTTGAAAGTTGCTGGATAACGGCAGTAAGTTTTTTTTTTTTTAACAAATAACGGCAGTAAGTTGTTAATGTCTTGCTTGAAATATTGAGTTTCTGCATCATATCCATCTTTCTCCTGACCCCCAAAAGGGTCTTTTTTTCATTTTGATGCATTAAGAACATTAGCAAAGCAAGCCTTGAGCTATTAAATTTGGATAACAGCTAACTGTGAAGGTTACATTTCAAAGATTGATAAATTAAGTGTCTCAATTAAAAGTTCAAAAATCAGGGACTGAAATGAACATAACCTAAATTATAGGAACTAAAAATCAATCAAGTTTTGATTAATTATTTGTTTGAAACTTTGGTTAGTAAACCAGAAGATATGCATGCACCCCATTGGGCTTTACTGTGTAATTGAACTCTTCATGGCTATAACTTCCTTCCAGTGTACATATTTCATAGGTTTAATTGCTTTTTGTTAAACCTTAATCATTTGGTGCTGATTTCACTTGTTTATATTTCAGTCGGCAGCGTACTGTATTTGAAACTATTGTTTTAGCTCCAGAGCTCTTTAAATATTCTTAATAGTATTGTATAAATCTTATGATATTTTCCAGTCCAATATTAGTTTTTGAGTAAGGAATGAGAAGAATACTAAATCACTAATATAATTCCTAGTTAGAAGAGTTGCTCCAATGCTGGAAAGCCCATTAAATAAAGGTAGAGAATGACTAAAATATGCTCAATAAAACTAATAAATATGACTAACGAACTCTCTGAAGATTTAGTTCTCAATAGTACATGTAAGTATCACTCAGTCTATTTGGCCAGCCCCACCTGTTGTAAAAATACTTCAATTGTTGTGTCATGTTTTAAAATGAGTGTATGTTATCGAACATCTGGTTAGTTTTCTTTTTCTATAGCTACAAACAATTCTCAATCTTCTTGTTCCTCTTATACAAATCATTTGTGTAATGATTATCTCTTACTGTTTTAGGAAAAGAAATCACTCTATGCATCATCGGGTGAATTCCAAAGCTTAGTAATGCAGGTTCTATCATGGGATATTCGATCATTGAGTCAGCGGAATAGGCCTCATGATGCTCTCCGGAAGAAAGAAAAGGATCAACTTTTGTGTGATACTTCTGATGTAGATGATGAGCACCTAGGTGAAACAGCTATTGTTCACGCAAGAGAACAAAATTCTCTAAATTCTATGGAAGTAGTTTATCACCTCATTTTGGAGGGACTTGATGTCTCATATAGAATTGATCATGATGGTAATGTTATTGTAGAAAAGGTATCAACCTCTGCTGCCTTGGACAATAAGCTTGATTCCTACAATTACTTGACATGGAAAGACAAGCTGCAGTGATTTCTATTGTTGCACCTGATTACTTTATTTATTTTGACAATTACCTGATTACATTTTTTTTTACCAAAATTACCTGATTACGTTTTTAACCTTGTTGAATTTGATTTTCTTTTTTGGTAATTTGTGTCCCTCGTTTATTAAAAAATCAGGAGAAGCGTAAGTTTAGATGATTTTGATTTGTTATGCTTTCATTTAGTTAATGTGTTTTCATTTTAATTGCAGAAATTTCAATTTTTTTAATTTTAAAAATTTGTGAAGGAATACCAAACACTATCCTAAAGGTTTTGTTTGCAAGTTACTTATGAGGATAAGAGTGGAGAGTTTTGGAGGAGAGGGGAGGATGAGTACGGGAGGAGGATCCCTCACCTAATCTGGGAGTGTTTTTGAAAAGGGTAGAGTAAAATGCTCATGAGTACTATTCTATTTGTTTCGACTTTTGTGAATACAATAGAGAAAAGAAATTTTAGATATTTATTTTAAATCCTGCAAAATTCTCTAATGTATTTTTTGAGTTCTCTCATTGAAGGATTTTAGGCCAATGGAAAGAAAAAAAAGCATTGATAATTTAATAGAGTTAGGGACATTTTTGAAATATTCGTAATGTCATAGACCTTTTTGAAGGTGTTCTACAAAATTGTTTTTTGTTTGTTGAGAGGAGAACGTTATGCAAAGTTGGAAACTAGTTTAGTGATTTAGTTTTCTTGATTTCATGTAAAAAAATTAAATACACGTAACCTATCCCTAATTATGGACATGGATTTCTAGCATTGGAAATTTCGATTAGTTTCACATTGTATGGGTCTTAATCGTCGATTTGAGATTGAACGACCCAAATCAATTACAGCGTCTTGTTGTCCATAACTATAGAAATACCAATTCCTCAATGATCACCTCCATACAAATTAAGAAGTAAGTTAAGGGTGTATTTTAAATAATAACATAATATGGATAGATTAGTTGACACTTTCTTATATTTTTTACCAACAAATTCAATTATTATTTTGCTTATATTGAGTTAAGAGTAATTTGAATACATTCTCGAGTTAGTCAAACCAACAATTATGATATAAGGATTAGGGGAAAATTAACCAAGTTGTTGGTGCGAACTATTCAATAATTTTGTTAATTTAGGAAAACATATGGTGGATATGGCCAATTGAAACTTCTAATTGAGCTAATGTCAGACCAGATTCATCTCGTAACACTCATCCAACACCAACTTGACCATGTTTTCCTTTTGATGATCCCCCAACATCCTATTTCCAAGCATTTAAGGGTGGTGGCTGCCAACCCCAGACTCTTCTCTTATAACATTATAGTTGCATGTCCAAGATTTATGTCGGGTTTAATGTCATCGTCTACTCACGTTAGGGTTGTCCAACATAAATGAATGATGCAGGATCTTGATTTCAAAATGTTATAGTAATTTGGACAGATGCTATTTTGCGACATGTCGATTGAACCGATAGAAGATCTTCTATTCCTTTTGGCGATACTCATGGCGTTGTACTATTACATGCAAATCTACTTTCGTGAATAAGAACACTTATTTTTTGAATCGTGAAACAAATCTTATCGTGAATCTTAGTATTTTACCGATAAAATCATGACATTGTTAACTAAAAAGAATACATAACAAAAATTAAGCTAATATATCATATATGAACACAAGATAATTCAATATTCAAGTCATAAATTAAATGATAAGACAAGCGATTGGCTATAGAAAGTGTACACAAGAAAAAATGTGCATGGTACATCACTAATTTTCTGATTCATCAGAATGAACCGAGATTCATCAATCATCATAGTGAATCAAGTTTTATCATAATTGATTATGATTATATTTCAGGCTTAACACTGTGAGGAAGATGGTTTAGTTACTTCTGATTTGAATAGTTATAGATATTAGGTATTAGTACTCCTTACACACAGACACGTGCAAAATGTTAAGTATTATGTGATTAATCATTTATTTTAAAAGAAGAAGGGGCTAATAATGCACAAGACTCAAATAGTAGTGTTTTCAACTTCCCTCCTAAGACGTATTCATATGAATGACAAAGAAGTGTTTAAATTTGCAATAAGAAATGAGCAATAGTCAATTGAGTTGACACTTAAAAAGGCTGGTTTACCTGCATCATACATTGGTTGGGAACTTCTCCACCAGATACAATAAAAATGATCTACAAACAAAATTTATGAGCAAAATTATAGGCTAATTAATCAATAAAAAGGAAGCAGTAATCACTCAGAGTTAGTATTAGCTTGCCATGCAGCAGGTAAAATTATATACTGAAGCAGGACGAGAGCCAGATATGCTAACCACGGTGAGTGTAGTTGATTCAAAGCGGGATATGAAAAGGAACCGCTTCTAGGATATTAAGGACTGTCCTCACTGAAACTGAAAAGAGAGTTAATCCATTCATCCGGTGAAGTGATAAAATCTTTCAAGGCTAGGTTTTTGGTTGCCGAAGACGTGATGAAGGGGTATCGCGAAGGAATTTAGCGAACAAGCTATAGCACTTGAGAACGAATGGGAGGGGGGGACAACTGGATGATAGCTTATGACTGAGTTAGAGCCTTAGCTTGACTATAGGGAACTAAAGCAATTCCATTTCAGAAGACGGATAATTGGACTCGAAGGTGAGATGCAATTCTCACCTTACAAGTGAATTTTATATGGTTGAGTTAGACAAACCCAAATATTTAGATGGTATTAGAGTCTATCTAAGATTTTTTGGGGCATATGTTATCGGATCACGCTCTAAATGTCTAGTCCTAAGTGTAAGGTGCATTGAAAGTTGAACATTCTAAGTTATCTGCTATTGTCATCATGATATTCAGATGCATCCATTGGAATGTTGGATCCTTGTATAACCAGTCAGATTAAATGCAATTAGAGCACCGTTTATATGTCGCCTGCTTGATATCTTAACACACTTCCATTGCATCCATGTAGAATTTGCTTTTGAAATGAATGACAATTCAGTGAATATGCAAATTATTACATGCATACATTTTAGGGGGCATCGTTTTGTCTAAGCAACCGACTTAAGCCAATGATTTACAGTTCCACTAGATACTTTCAAACCATTTAAGAACCTTTTGGATATAGATGAATTTGACTAATAAAACCTCGATTAGCATAAATGTCATTTACAAATGCACATTGCAATAGCAGAGGTTAAGATCATGATACCTCCCTTAGCTTTCCAGGGCTCCTAGGAATGGATCTTATCATGTGAGGTTTTGCAAGATTGCTGGTATTGTCCCTCTTTATGCATTTCTCTAATTTCTGTTACTGTTTATTTATCTATTTTTAGGATTCTGTAAGGGCTGTGAGCAAAGAAGAGGGCTTAAGTACCCTTGCAAAATAATTTTTTAGACATGAGCAAACCAGAACTTCATAGACATGAACAAACCAGAACTTTTTAGACCTGGTTAAACCAATTTTTTTTAGACATGATCAAACTAGAGTATATTCTATTATATATACATGATCAAACCAGAATTTTATACACTTGATCAAACCAGTATCTATAGATCAAACCAGCATTTATATACCAAACCAGAATTTATATATCAAATCTTCCATAGTAATTGCTAAATTAAAACTAGAATTACATCAAGTCTACCATAGTATTGGCTGGATAAAAACCAGAATTACATCAAGTCTGCCGTAGTATAGTAGTGGCGGAATAAAAACCAGAGTTACATAAAGAAAAATCACCATTCCAAAATGGTATAATTAGAGTGTGCACGCTAATTGAGAAAAAAAACAACTTACATAGTTCAAACTTTCATTACATGACTTTTAAAATACTAGCCAAGAAGGCATTAGTTGTGTGCAGTTTTCTTCCACATGTTTTAGTCCCTGGTCCCTGACATTATCACAATGTTTCAGTAATAGTTGCAAAAGCCCACGACAATTCTTTGAGATCGTAGAGAGTGTCTTATCATTAACTTTTGTAGATGACAAGTTCCACACCTCTAGCTTGGGAACTAAAAAGTTCATTCCAATTAGCTTCACTCTTGAACACTCGGCTAAGTTCATTCCAATTAGCTTCACTCTTGAACACTCGGCTAAGTTCAAATGCCTAATGTTACAACATCTCCTTAAAACTTCACAAATACCTTTAGATATTCGATCGCAAGAACTCAAATCAAGTAGCTGCAAATTGGGGAAAATTGATGCATACGTTATGATGTTTTCATCACTTAACCAAGAATTATTGCACAAATAGAGAGACTTTAATTGAGGGTATACACCAAGCTCCATCGAAGATTCAGAATTCTCTACAATCTCATTTCCTATTCTATCCATTTTGATCTCACTAAGTGAAGGACAGTTTTTAGCAAGTGCAAACAAGGCCAATTTTGTGATCTTATAACAATGACTAAGATTTATGGACAACAAATCACCAAGAAGCAAAGACAAATTTATAACATGTTGATTGTTCAGAAAATAAGCATTTTGAAGATCCAAATGTTGGATACCTTGACGCTTGGATAACAAGCAAAAGATTCCGGCATAACTATAGTTGTCGCAACAATGGAGGACAAGACTTGTCAGAGGAAGACATTCCCTTGCAATAGAGTAGAGCAACTCATCAGAAATTCCTAAATGCTGCAAATTAAGACAAGTCAAACCCTTCAAACACACCAACGAGTTAATAAAATCTGAAGTGATGTACCACAGATTAGGAGTAATGGAAAAGGAGAAAGACGTCAATGTTGGTATTTCACTGAGAGCAGAAGCAATTCCTACTTGAGTTATATTGTTACGATCACAGTTAAACAAGATGACCTCTTGAAGAAGCTTACAATTCATCAACAAGTGGAAAAGTGATTGTTGGATTATGGGAAATCCAGAAAGATTAACCTTACGGAGTTTGAAAAGTGTCTCTGAAAGAGCCTCTACCCCATCAAGAGGAACTGTTTGGAGACAAGGGAAGGTGAATTGTTTGAATGAAGCTTCGGTGAGTGAAAATTGAAAAGATATTAAAAAAAAAAAAGGTGAATTGGATAAATAAATTGAAGAAAGATTGAAGTTGATTATTTTCGAGGAAGACGATGGTGAAACTTGTCTAGGGTTTCGGTGATGATTTTAGAATGCGTTATGTCTTTGCTTAAACTTCTATTACTTCTTGGTCAAGATTCTTTTCTTTTTTTTAACTGAAATTGATAATTGAACAATCCTTTTTTTAAGGAGATAATTGAACAATCTTCATAAGTTGGTTTGTGTTGGATCTTTTCATTTGGCCACGTTGTCTGTGAACATATGAAATTGAAGAAATTTTATCTTACTTACTAAAACTTGTCTGATCAAACTATAATTTATCCTAATTTTAACCTAACTTTTTCCCTTCCATTCCAACGTAATAAATTCGCAGATTTGACCTCCTCACCCCTTTGTCACACAATAAATGTCATTCATTTCAAATTTAATTGTTTGACCTTCTCATTTAAATGTCTTTAAAGCATTTCGAATTCTCACAATTGACATTCTCACTCATTTGCCATTCATATCAAATCCAAAAATTCTCTCATCATTTAAATGCAATTGTTTGACCTTCTTCTTTAAGATCAATCTTTTAAATGCTTCTTTGCCACATGGTAAATTATAACATTTGACTTTCTCACCCCTTTGTCACGCAATGAATGTCATTCCTATCAAATCCGAAAATTCTCTCATCATTTAAATGCAATTGTTTGACCTTCTTCTTTAAGATCAATCTTTTAAATGCTCCTTTACCACACAATAAATTCTAACATTTGACTTTCTCACCCATTTGTCACGCAATGAATGTCATTTATATGTTCACGTCTATCTCCTAAGGGTGTATTTTCACTGTCATATTAATGATGTGCCTGTATTTTCTCCTTGATCTTTCATTATATTTTTGTTCTTTTTTATTGATGCTAACATTTCACTGTCATGTAGGGTGTTGTGATGTTACCTCCCATGTTTGTTGCTAATTTTGGTAATGAAATCAATTACTATGCAACATTGATTATCCAAATAACAATCAATTCGATGTTGCAGTTGAAAAGGTACATGGCAGTATATACTTAACCAAAAGACAATATGCTCTGCGTGATTTCTATGATATATGTTTCGGTCCTTGGATCATTATGGTATATGATAGGCTGGGTCAATTTCAAATAAGCAAAAGATTGCTTTTATCATTACTTTTATTGGACAAAATGACTTATTAATTTTATTTTTTCTTGATTGATAGAAACTGTTCTACAATGGTTTATGTGAATACACATTGGATAAAAGGACCATGACTTTGGTTTTGATTGACGATTGCGGCAACAAGTGGAACTATACTCTTATCTTGGATCTATAATGTACAATCACTGCAAAATTGGTGGTGAGTGAAAACGTATGATAGTTGAGCACAAAATTGGTGAAGGTACACGTATCAAGTTGGGTGCTCCGATGGTTGGCAAAAATGAAACCGTTTACCTTGAAGTCTATCGTGAAATGGGTTTTTAAGTTGCGTTAGTTCTATGTATTTTTATTATATGTTTTTAAGTTGTTTATGTTTGTAATCTCAAACTTACCAATGATGGTTTAGAGATGTATTTTTGTTTTATGTTTTCAGTAACAACATGTAAGATGTTTCCTTATCCCAAGAAAATCTAATGAATATGTCTTTTTTGCTTTAAGTTATATGTCCACTTTTATTTTGATCCAGTATAATATACTGTATTTGCAAATTATCCCATCTGATATAGTGTTAGAAGAAAATATAAAAGTCATAAAAAATTTATGCGCTGACATAGCGTAAACAAAATTTAAATAAGTTAAACAAAGTTTGGATACATAGCTAATACTCAAATTTAAATAAGTTCAACTTATTTTATGATTTTAAAAGATAGAAGCAAAGTTATAAGACATCAAACAGGCTGAGACATAGTGTAAAATTTGAGCAAGATGTTTCCAGAACTCAAATAATATAATTAAATCAGCTTACTTCTTTAAAGTTAACAATTATCGGACATCACATAATATATATATATAGTTCAAGCAGGTCACCTACATATAAATTTAGAGGATCTAAAATACTCAAATTTGAACAAGTTCAACTCAGTTTGGATACATTAATAGTACTCAAGTTTTAAAAAGTTCAACTTATTTTATGATTTT
>Ga0228711_1009863_pt1 | contig 12768 bp, 16 predicted proteins | sample MedpolnodulmetaG_2_FD_177996 | JGI IMG/M metagenome (GOLD analysis project Ga0228711, IMG submission 177996) | Root nodule microbial communities from Medicago polymorpha collected in Santa Monica, California, United States - brown nodules | ecosystem: Host-associated > Plants > Roots > Nodule...
CCCCTTCTTGTGGTTTTTCTCACCTTCAGAAAGACTCGTCAACACAAGTTGAAAAGGGAGAAGCAAAATTTTTTTTTGAAGTTTCAGAAGTCTTTTTCAATGTCTGGAATGAACTATGTGAGCTCTCTATATATAGAGAAAATTTAGAGCTAATATGTGAGAAACTTTGGGAACAAGTAATTCACATATTAGATCTAGCACAAAAATATCTCAAATTGAGTACCACAATATATCATAATGAGTAAAAAAATATGATATATTTCAGATCATGAACTAAAATATATTAGATTTATATTTTGACTTAAAGGAAAATTATCTACCGTTATTATCTACCTTTCACTTCGAGTTCATTGTTGGAACATGTGTAGAAATTAAGTTAAAAGACTAAACACAAATTCCTTTATTGTGTAGAACGAGTTTGCTTGAATTGAAAAAAGTGGAAGTCCTACATTGGATGGATCACACACATTAGTAGTGTTTATATAGTGGAGGTTGTACCTCTAACGGGGAACATAATTATGTGAACAAAGTAAGCACTAACGAACCTTTCAAAAAAAAAATTAAGTACAAACCAAAAAAAAAATATATTTCTATTTTATTATTTGGAAATATTTAATTTAATCATTATTAGAAAGTTCTTTCTTAGTCCCCATGTTTTGCCAAAATATTTTGGTAAGCAATTTTAGTACTTAATATAAAATATATTTTGGTACATAATATAATATTTTTTGTACTCATATAATATATTTTGGTATTCAATTTGAGATATTTTTGGACTATATCTAATATGTGAATTACCTGAACAAAAATTTGTGAACTACTTGTTTCCAAAGTTTCTCACATATTAGTTGGGAATTTTCTCTATAAAAATAGAGAGCTCACATAGTTCATTCAACACACCGAAAAAGACTTTTGAAACTTGAATCTTTTTTCTTCTATTCTCCCTTTTCAACATGGGTTGACGAGTCTTTCTTTTCTACATCTACTTTGTACGACCCTTCAGAGTTAAGAGTGTTCTTAAGACCATAGACCTTTTCCAGATCCCTTCGGAATTACGAATGGTCTTAAGAGCATAGTCCCTTTGATAATATGTATCCCACTTAAGGTATAATGTCCCTTCGATTTTTTTTTTGAAGTTTCAGAAGTCTTTTTCAATGTGTGGAATGAACTATGTGAACTCTCTATATATAGAGAAAATTTAGAGCTAATGTGTGAGAAACTTTGGGAACAAGTGATTCACATATTAGATCTAGCACAAAAATATCTCAAATTGAGTACCACAATATATCATATTGAGTACAAAAATATAATATATTACGTACCAACATATATTTCAGATCAAGAACTAAAATATATTAGATTTATGTTTCGACTTGAAAGAAAATTATCTAAATTTATTATCTACCTTTCACTGTGACTTCATTGTTGGAACATGTGTAGAAATTAAGTTAAAACAGTAAACACAAATTCCTTTATTGGGTAGAACGAGTTTGTTTGAATTGAAAAAAGTGGAAGTCCTACATTGGATGGATCTCACACATTAGTAATGTTTATATAGTGGGGGGTGTACCTCTAAGGGTGTACATAATTATGTGAGTAAAGTAAGCACTAACGAACCTTTCAAAAAAAAAAGTAAGCACTAACGAAAAAATATATATTTCTATTTTATTATTTAGAAATATTTAATTAAATAATTAATTTAATCATTATTAGAAAGTGCTTTCTTAGTCCCCATGTTTTGCAAAAATATTTTGGTAAGCAATTTTAGTACTTGATATAAAATATATTTTGGTACATAATATAATATTTTTTTTGTACTCATATGATATATTTTGGTACTCAATTTGAGATATTTTTGGACTATATCTAATATGTGAATTACCTCAACAAAAATTTGTGAATTACTTGTTTCCAAAGACTTCAGAAACCTTTCGTTTACTATTCTCCTTTTTCGACATGGGTTGACGAGTCTTTCTTTTCTTCATCTTCTTTTTCTGACCCTTCAAAATTAAGAGTGTTCTTAATCCAGATCCCTTCCGAATTTCAAATGGTCTTAAGAGCATAGTCCCTTTGTTAGTATGTGTCCCATTTAGGGAATAATGTCCTTTGAAAATGAAACATGATCTTTAGAATATATTCTTCTTCGATTATTGTATGTTAGTGTCGAACTATGTGAAGAAGTTGATGTTAGTGAATGCATATATGTTGATTGATTGAGATGTTGTTGGTGAATACATATATGTTAATTGAATTGTGAATGTTGTCGTTGATTGCATATATGTCAAGCGATGGTGAATTGTTGGTGAAGACATATATGTTAAATGATTGGTGATGATGTGGTGAATTGTTTGCGTGAAAATATGCATTGTGTCGAGTCATATGTTCATGCATACATGACTGATGGTGACAGATGTTTATATCCAAAATGTAAGACGGGTGTGAAATCTTACATACGATGTTTTTGTTGCATCGAAGGTGACGAGACCTTGAGGTGATTTGGTACCGCATGCATCTAGAAGAGTCTAGAACATTGCATGCATTTGAATAGTTGATGAGTCGTGGAATATGTGACTTGGTGAATTGGTGCATTGGGAAATTTGGTGAATGTTGTGATTATGTGGATTGGTGTATATGTACATTGGTGGATTTTGTTGATGATTGTGAATATTTGGACTAGGCTCTAATTGCGTGCGTTACTTGCTTGTGCTTATACACTTGGTGAATATATTTGATGATAATCATTTTGGTAATAGTAATGAGGTGAGATTTGTATATGTGTGTATTATATTCTGCACTGTTTATGTTGATTATGATTGATGTGAAGCTAACCCCCAATGGTTTTGACCGCCTACCTGATTTTATGAATGGGTAGACGGAGTGCAGGAGTAGTTTTTCTTGGTGAGTACTTGGATAGCGGAAGCTATCTCCATTATCGGTCTTTGGAGTCTTAGATTAGGCTCTGATTAGGTGTCAATCTTTATAATATTCTGGATTTATTTATGTTATTGAGATTTTGCCCATTTGTCGGGATTTGTAGATTTTATATGATGATGTATATTGATCTTATGACATGTATATTTTAGAGATGTATGACTTATGTCCGCTGCGACTGTTGATGAATTTATATATATGCATGTTGTTTGAATCTTGATGCGAAGACGTAGCGTCTATTTCTTGAATATTTATATTATTCGCGTGTATTATCGCTTTAATAGAAATAGGGCGTTACATCTAATACCTCTCATTAACACTTCTCTTTCTTGGTTAGTTACAAAACATTCAGTTTTGTTGAACTTTACTTCCAGTCCTTGGTCACATAGTTGACTTGTGCTAATCAAGTTTGACATAGGTCCTTTAACTAAGAAGACATTCTCAAGCTTAGGCGATTCATTACTGCACACATCTCCAATACCTTATACTCTACCTTTGCTCCCATCACCAAAGACAACACGTCCATCATTACTAGGTCTTATGTTTTTAAAGAAAATATTTTCCCCTGTCATATGTCTGGAACAACCATTGTCAAAGTACCAGACATCACTAGATGATGTTCCCTGAGATGTGTGGAGCATTAACCAAGCATGGTTACATCTTGATTTCCAATTTTTCATGACATGTTTCTTTTCAAGATCTCGTGATTTGTGTCCAGATTGATTAGGGTAACCATACAACTTGAAATAAAAAGGTCTTATATGACCTTTTCTCTTGCAGCAGTGACAAATCCAAGGACGAGTGCAATATGATGTTCTCCTGAATGTTGCAACATTAACTTACTTGTAGAAGCAATATTTATTCCTATAGCAACCACAAAACTGATATCCTGCTTTTCTTTTATTATCATCCCACGATCTTCTAGTGTATAAGCAAAAATACGGTTATGTTGTTTCTGATTTAGAAGATTGTAATCGAAACCTATACCATTTGGTTTCTCTTTAACTTGTCCTTCTAGGATATCATCCAGGGTACTAGTGCCATTGGTCATCATTTTTACTTGTTTCTTAACATTTTCGAGTTGAGAGTTCAGAAGATTTACCTGATCATTGAGTTCAGAGATTTATGCCAGTTGATAATTTTTCTCCGTGATCAATTGACTATTGATCTTCTTCTGTTCCTCCAACAGATTGCATACTTCTGAACTTCTCACATAAAGATCTTCGTAGGAAGTTGCTAATTTATCATAGGTCAACTTTTCATCGCAGGATTCAGTATCAAATGTGACTCTTCCAGTTAAAGCAACAACATGTTTACCTTGTTCAATATTCCCTTCTTCTAAATCATCTCCATCAGACCAAGACACTGCCAGACTTTTCTTTTGTTTCTTAAGGAAATTGGCGCATTCTGTCCTAATGTGACCATATCCATCACATTCATGACATTGGATTCCCTTGAATTGGTTTCTCTTCTCATTCGTTTCTACATTATTGACATCAACTTGTTGCTTCCTGATGTTGTATCTGATGTTCTGCCCATTTGATTTGGATCTCCAGTCAGTTTGTTTCAGGATCTTGTTAAATTGTTTTCCAAAGAGCACAATTGCTTCAGAAAGACTTTCAACATTCTCATCACCTTGAGAATCCTTAGCATCATCATTTGAGACAAAGGCTATGCTTTTCTCTTTCTTTTCTTCCCTATTGTTGATTACTATTTCAAAATTCTGAAGGGATCCTATTAGTTCATCAATTTTCTTACTAGGAATGTTTTGTGCTTCTTCTATAGCTATAACCTTCATGACAAATCTTTTAAGAAGAGATCTGAGGATTTTCCTCACAAGTTTTCCATCAGTCAATTTTTCTCCAGGTGAGTCAAAAGAGTTAGCTATATCAAGGATATTCATATAGTAATCCTGAACGTTCTCATCCTCTTGCATTTTCAGATTCTCAAACTTGGTGGTAAGGAGTTAAAGTCTTGCACTTTTTACCTTAGAAGTGCCTTCATGAGCAGTCTTGAGAATTCCCCAGGCATCCTTAGCCACAGTGCATTGTTTGATTAGTCTGAACATGTTCTTGTCTACCCTATTGAATAATGCATTCAATGCTTTGGAATTTCCAAGATCCATTTCATCCTCATAAGTGGCCCATTCTTCTTCTGGTTTCAAGGCATCTGTCTTGTTTCCATCCTTGTCAAGTGCCACAAGATGTTCCTAACCTTTCAGAACTGCTTTCCAGGTCTTGCTGTCAATAGATTTGAGAAATGCACTCATACGTGATTTCCAATAGTCATAGTTGGAGCCATCCAATAGAGAGGGTCTGTTTACAAATCCACCTTCCTTGTCCATAGTGCTAGAATGAAACCACCTTGGAGCTCACCCTAAAACAGGCAGGCTGCCCGCTCTGATACCAATTTAAATTCTAGTGTACTTGTTTTAATATGTTTTGTGCGATGTTTCAACGTTTATAATGTTTCGTTCAATGTTCCAACATCACGAGGTAAACAGAAATAAAAAAAAACAAGAAAAATAAATGACAAGAAAGTAAAAGGCACAATGTGTTTGTTGACCCAGTTCAGTGACAAACACACCTACTCTGGGGGCTACCAAGAAAGAAATCCACTAGTATAGTCCTTATTCAATAGCTCTCAGCAAACTCCTCGTTTACACTAAAGACCTAGGACCTACCCGTCTAGATTTCAACCTAGGAACTCCTAGATCTGAGATCCCATCTCACTATCCTACAGTCAACCACAACCCCCTGTGATTATCATACTTAAAACACCTACAAACACTGAAGTTACCTTCAAACAACAACTACAACCTTGCTTAAAAGATTTGGCGTAGCACACATGAGTTTAAAACTTAACACATAGTCCTAAACATGTATCAAACTGATACAAGAAAGGCTCACAATAAAATAGGACTAAACTTGCATCACAAGATACAAGAGTAGAACACACAAACGACTCAAAACCCTAAAGCTAGACTTTTTAGTATGATGGCTTGAATGATCAATTAGGTCTTAAAGTCTTCAATATATACTGAAGCAATATGGGTCAAATAACCGGTTTGGGTTTCAGAACAAAACAGATCGTCCAGCTGATCTGCAAAACACGAATTAGTAGCAAATAAGGAAAGTCCTAAAATGTAGGAACATCTTTCGGAACTTCCAATCACATCCAAATATTCCCTAAAATATAATTGTTCCTTTGGGAATAAAACAAAACTGATTATGTACAGATATACGCATTGCTTGGTCAATACGATAAGGAAATATGGTTTCCTTAAATAATATAAAGCGCACGTACAAATAGGCATACAACCAGGCACATTGAACCGTGCCAGGATGTTGGAACATTGTATCCAACATTACACAAAGTTTCCTGAAACATGTTGGAACATTGGTTCCAATAACACACATAAGGATATTTGTTTTAGCAACAATGCAGCCAATACAAATACCAACAACATTTCTGGGCAGAAGTAGTGAATACATCATGTTATGTCCATAATAGAATCTATATGAGACCTATCTTAGAGAAAACATCATATGAACTCTTTAAAGGAAGAAGACCCAATATCTCTTACTTTCATCAATTTGGATGTACCTATTACATTATGAATAACAAAGTCTACCTAAAGAAATTTGATCCCAAAGCCCAAAAAGGAATCTTTTTAGGTTACAATGAAAGGTCAAAGGCATACATAGTGTATGATTCAGAGACACTCTGTGTTGAAGAATCAATGCACATCAAATTTGATGACAAATAGCCTGGAAATGAAACTCCAGAGCAAGGTGAAAGTTTTGTAGATATGCAGGTACCTGAAGATACTTCAGAACCTGATGATACTCCAGAGTCTGAAGACAGTCTAGAAGCTGAATCCACTCTAGAAGCTTAAGATGGTTCTCAGCAAGCTAATCAATCCAAGAACACATTCAAATACAAGTCTTCACATCCTGAGGATCTAATCATTGGAAACAAAGAAAGTCCCAGAAGAACAAAATCATATTTCAGACAAGAAGAGTCTATGATGGGATTGTTATCAGTGATAGAACCTGCTACAGTAGATGAAGCACTCTCAGATGATGGATGGATACTAGCTATGCAAGAAGAACTTAATCAATTTTAGAGAAATGATGTGTGGGATCTGGTACCCAAACCTCAGCACAAGAACATTACTGGAATAAAATGGGTATTCAAAAACAAGCTTAATGAACAAGGTGAAGTAGTCAGAAACAAATATAGACTTGTTGCACAGGGATATAGTTAACAAGAAGGCATTGATTATACTAAAACATTTGCTCCAGTTGCAAGATTGGAAGCAATCAGGTTACTTCTATCCTATGCAGTAAATCATGGCATTATTTTATATCAAATGGATGTAAAGAGTGCATTTCTCAATGGAGTGATATCAGAAGAAGTGTTTTTCAAGCAACCTCCTGGTTTTGAGGATCTTAAGTATCCTGACCATGTTTATAAGCTTAAGAAATCACTGTATGGTCTTAAACAAGCTCCCAGAGCTTGGTATGATAGACTAAGTAATTTCTTAATTGAAAATGATTTTAAAAGAGGTAATTTGACAGAACACTCTTCAAAAGGACTCTTGAGAAAGATATTCTGGTTGTGCAGATTTATGTTGATGATATAATATTTGGTTCTACTAATGCATCTCTTTGCAAGTAATTTTCTAAGTTAATGTAGGATGAAACATCTCAGTTGCAAGTTGTTGTACACAACTACTTTGGATGAAACATCAGTTGGAATATTATCAGATTAATTCTAACAGTATTCCCATTTATTGTGATAATACTGTTGTTATTTGTTTGTCAAAGAATCCAATTTTACATTCTAGAGTCAAGCATATTGAAATCAAACACCACTTTATTAGAGACTATGTTCAAAAAGGAATTTTGGATATACAATTCATTGATACTGAACATCAATGGGCTGATATATTCACTAAGCCTTTAACTGTTGAATGATTTGATTTTATAAAGAAAAGTTTGAACATGCACTTTGTGTCTGATTAAAATGCTTGCTTTTGAATAGGAATTTAGGTTCTGAAGTTGTTCAGAAGCTATAGTCCATCAGAAGCTCTTCACTGAGGTTCTGAGGAAAATGGTCTTATGAAGACATCATCATCTGAACTCCAGACTATGGATTTCCTGCTTCTGAATAGTGTTAGTGGAAACGTTGGAAATTACTTTTTGGTAACACCTGTCCCACTAACATGACAGTTACTCTAAAAAATTCTGATGTGGCTTATTTGTATTGGTGTATAAAGTGAGATGGAAATGATGAATTTATGCTTTGAATGTACTATCTCGCGCCTCCTATGTCATTAATGTTGTGTTTGGTTGTCCCGTTCTGAATTGCAAACGTTTTACTAAAAACACTTAGACAAAAACACACAATTCTCACTTCACTTCCTATACTTTCTGGTTTTAGACCGTATTCTCTGAAAAATCTCTTTGTTTTTAAAATCAAACATAAGAACCCTAAAACCTTCATCAATATCCATGGCAACATCAAGTTCGAATCAAAGCACTTCCATGAAATTAGCCACTGGTGATACCTATCAAATTAAAGGAAGAACAATGAAGTTAGAAGAAGATGATCTGTTTGTACGAGTGGAGAATGTAGTGGATTTTGATTCGTTAAAGCATCATAATGTTGACCTATCAAACTATCTGCTATATCAAGATTTGGATTGCTACTTTGGAATGCTGAATGGTCCAACGTATGAGTACTTAGTGAAATACTTTTGGGTAAGAGCAGAAGTTTATGACAAGTTTGCTGCTGAGCAAGAAGAGGAAGAGATGGTTCTGATAGACCCTAGTCTGAAAGGGAAAATGAGAGCAGAAATGGGATTACAAGAATTTACTAGAACATAAATTCGCTCTAACTTGATGGGAATTCCTATAACCATCAATGAAGAAGTTATTGGAAGAGCATGCAGAAGAAAAGCTGAAGGATCTTTTCAATGGGATCTAAACAGTAAAACAAGCGTATGGAAAGAAATTGTCTGTGATACTCTATTCAATGGTGATCCTAATGGAAAGTACAAAGATATGCAGAAGGAGCATAAGGTTCTTCTGGAGCTTATGCAAGAGTGTTTTCTACCCAAAGCAGGAGGAGTAGATACACTATCTTTGGATCACAAAGTATTTCTTCATTACTTTATCAAGTTTGAAAAAGTAATTCTTCCAAAATACATTTTCAAACACATGATCTGGGCACTAAGAGAAAGACAAGATAAGAATAGAAGCGACATTCCCTATATCTTTTATCAAGGAGGGATTCTGAACATACTCAAGACCATAGGTGTAGTGTCTGATGATCAGGTGGGCACTATGGTTGGAAAATATATCAATGCAAAAACCTTGAAAAGTATGAAGATGATCAAAGAAGTCCAGAAGCAAGAAACTGATCTTACAGAATCAATGATTCTCTTTGATATTATGGCAGACTTCTATCATCCGGTGGTGATTGTAACACCTAAGGCTAACGAGGGCGGGGAGTGGTCGCCAGTGCACAAGGCACGACAATGAGCGGCTCCCGACAGTTTGTAGAGGATCCAAATCACATCGAAATGAGAGGGATCCTAAGGCCGTGTAGGTATGGGACTACATGGTTGAAGGAAGGCTTATAAGAATTGTTTGGTACTGCCTATATCAACAAGATGCATCTTCTTTTTGGTATCCCATTCCATAAGAACTCCACAGTTAAGAGTGCTTGACTTGGAGTAGTCTTTGAATGGGTGACCTACCGGGAAGTTTCCCAGTAAGTGTGCGAGTAAGGACAAAACACGCTGAAAAGACTCGTGTTGGTTTGTAGGGTCAGTCGGCAATGCTTAAAGTCGTTTGGGATGTTACAAATGGTATCAGAGCATATCTCTCCCAGTACGGTGTGGCTCGGGGACAAACCAAGCGGAAGCTAGTGGGCCTGTAACACCTAAGGATGACGAGGGCGGAGAGTGGTCACCGGTGCACAAGGCACGATAATGAGCGGCTCCCGACAGTTTCTAGAGGAGCCGAATCACATCTGAATGAGAGGGATCCTGAGGCCGTGTAGGTATGGGACTACATGGTTGAAGGAAGGCTTATAAGAATTGTTTGGTATTAGCTATATCAACAAGATGCATCTTCCTTTTGGTAGCCCATTCCATAAGAACTCCACAGTTAATCGTGCTTGACTTGGAGTAGTCTTTGGATGGGTGACCTACTAGGAAGTTTCCCGGTAAGCGTGCGAGTGAGGACAAAACACGCTGAAAAAACTCATGTTGGTTTATAGGGTCAGTCGGCAATGCTTAAAGTCGTTTGGGATGGTAGAGTGATAACATAATATGCTTCTTGGTACTTCAAGGAAACAGGTATAGCTATTGACATTGATAACTTGCCTGATACTCTTGGTGGAGCACCTTTAAGGATTGCTAGCAAGAAAAGAAAGTCCAACAATAGCTTTTCAGAAGTTGTTAAGGGTGAAGCTTCTGAACCAAAGCCTAAGAAGGCTAAGAAAGAAAAAGCTATTCTTCAAGTCAAAGAAGTTGGTTCTGATATGCTAACTATTTAAGAAGAAGTTCAGGATTTAGAACCTGTTAAGATTCTAAACAAGAGAACTAGAGGTGGATCTTCAACTGGATATTCAGGAGCTATAAATCCTTAACCAAAGATTCAGAAGAAGAAGAAGCACATCGGGAAGCTGAGGGTATCAGACTATGTGATTGAAGATAATGCAGAGATTGAAGTTGCTACTGATCTGGTCACAAGGGAAGTAAGAAATAAGAAGGATGATGTTGCTCTACAGCAACCTCTTGAGATTGCTAAAGAAATTGACGTGCTTGCTGAAGTTTTGCTGAAAGAACCATCTGCTGAAAACGCTCAGAAGGTGGTTGAGCTTGCAGGAAATCTTCAAGAATTGGTGGTAGCTGATGATCTACTCAAACTTGCTCAAGAAGTTCAGAGGAAGGATGTTGCTTGTTTAGAAGATGGAATTTCAGAAGTTGATGCTTCAGATGTTGCTACTAGAGGTAATATTTCTTCTCACATTATCTCTAATAATACAGTAGAAATAAAGTCTACCTCAACCTCAACCTCTTCAGACACCATAGAAGATATTCCCTTGAGTAGAGTCTATGAAAATCTAAAGAAATCCTTAGCCCCATTACCATCTACCAAGCACAAGAAAAAACCAGCTGATGATGTATTTAAGCTTATGTATCGAGTTGTTCTTGAAAGAATAGTTGAAATGGCTCAAATGAGAATTAATGTATGTCAGAGATTACCTGTTAATCATCGCTTGGAACCACCTTTTATTCAGCCTCTTAACACTATTCATGCTGATGAAAGTGAGCAAGTTGTACCAACTTCTGACATTCCTACAATATCATCATCTCAACCTCAACCAACAACCCATACTAGTGATCCATCTGTTCTTGAGGAACTGGTAATCACTATCAAGGTGAATTACCAGGTTTTAGGCAAAACTCAAAAGTAGCCTCTGAAATAGCTTATGATGAAGTTGTTTTAGATATCCCCCAACAACATCAATCAGACTCACAAATGGCCCCAAATACCTGCTTTGACCTCATCATACACCCTGAGTACAAACCATATCATCTTAATGCTACTCACTCAAACATATCTTTTGGAATTGCATTAAGAAATATTGCCAACAAAAGGTCATCTTTTCTTGAACAAACAATCTTTGAACCTACATTTGTTGTGCAACCCCTAAGTGTAGCCTTACCCACTTCAGAAGCTACACTTGACTCTCAATCCTCAATTCAATCCTCTGTTCAACCACCCCTTGAACCTGAATGCATTATTACCTCAGATTCAAGTGTTGAAGATGAGCAACCTATTCAAACTGGTGCTACATTAGACCCATCTGCACCATTTGTTTTAGAATCTATTCATGATGAACCTTATGTTGCTCCAAACCTATCTGTACAGAAATACAATTGTCTCACCCCCTCCTACCCTTTTACTAGACTCTACTATATTAAAAGAGGTATGTGACAATATTTTTAATGATCTGAACAAATTGGTGAAGACCAGAAATAACTTTGTTCATGTTGAGAATTATGAAGAGAAGTGGACTGCCTTAAGAGAAAGAGTTGATATTGTAATGTGTGAAGTTTAGAATCTCTCTCTAGAAGCTCATAAGGAATCTATCAATACTCTTGACATCTGGTTCAAGAATGTTAAATCAAGCATGAAGGAAGTAGAAATCAACAGAGAACAAGAGAAGCACAAGCTCTACATTTCAGACTCTCCTTTCTATCTAGATGCTTCTTCAATTATCACTGCTAATGTTCATGCAAACTTAAGCCTGAATTGGTTATCTAAGCTTAAAGTTAATTTTGATGCTCCAATTCTTGCCAAGTTGCAAAGTGATTATGAACAAGAGCAAAAGATCAAGAAGCTAGAGAAGGAACTATTTGAACAAAAGCTCATGTATGAAGAACTCAAGAGAAACATGGCTCTTCAAAAAGAAGAATTTATAGCAAGAGAAGAAGCTCAAGCTAGAGGATATAATGAGCTTAAGGAAGTTATGCAGAAGCACACAAATATAATAATGCAGATGATGGAAATGATGAAGAATCAAGCCAAGCCTTAGATTGAACACATTTCTAGCTTGTTTACTTTATGTTTTGTCATTGTTTTTGTTGGAACAAAGGGTGTTTCACAAAATCACCTATTGAGTTTTGCTAAATAACAAAGTATTAAAAATTATCAATTGGATATGCTAAACATTTGTTCAAGTGTACAGGATCATAATCAAAGTACTATTCATAGAGATTCTGATTGAACAAGTCAAAGAGCAAAGGAATTT
>Ga0228711_1009864_pt1 | contig 12768 bp, 7 predicted proteins | sample MedpolnodulmetaG_2_FD_177996 | JGI IMG/M metagenome (GOLD analysis project Ga0228711, IMG submission 177996) | Root nodule microbial communities from Medicago polymorpha collected in Santa Monica, California, United States - brown nodules | ecosystem: Host-associated > Plants > Roots > Nodule...
TTATATTTTCTAAAATATAAATTTTAACAAATAGCTTTTTATTTCATAAAATGGTCGTTAATTTATAATTTTATAGAGCAAGAGTACCGGTACACCTCAATTTGTGAGGTGTACCGTAGAAGTTTCCATACAATGTGTTTTTGAACATGAACTAGTTTTTATGAGTAACGATTATCTCCATTTGTAAAAATAAATGATAAATGTCATTTATAAGGAGATACACATAAAAAAATGGTAGATCTTGCTATTAGGTAGGTTCCACCATTATTAATTATTTTATTTTTTTCTCAAACTTTATTATGTTTTTATTTCTCCAAATAGAATAAATGAAGAAAGTCCTAAATGGAGAATATGATAACTATGCTTTTACACACTCATATTTGCGTTATATTAACCTACTAAGGTTGACTCGAAGGTATTGACTTCAGATCACGAAATATGTTTCTCTTAAAATTTAAGGTCTCATTCTCTTATATATAGCTTGACACTGACTTTTTTTTTTTTAAACAGATGCCAAGAGCATACCAAAAACCTTTTCAAAAGGTGTTAAATCTGAAGTTGGACAAGAAAAAAAAGAGTATAAGAAACAAAAGGGAGACTATATCAAAACCTTTTCAAAAGGTGCTAAATCTGAAGTTGGACATTCCCAACCTATTCCTAGTGTACTCTCCTCTAATGAAATCAAGAATAAAGTTTGACCAAAATAATTCAGAAGAAGACAAAGAGAGAATAAGGTTAGCCAGGCTATCAGCACAAGCATTAACCTCTCTATAAATGTGAGACACAACAAACCTCGTACTTCTCAATTTAACTAGACACTTTTGCCAACTATTACTTAAATCCCAAGGCACCACTGAATTTGACTTGAATGCCAAGATAACCAACTGGGAGTCTATTTCAAGCCAGAAATTTGGATATCCATTGTTGTAAGCAATCTCAATTACAGTCATAACAACCACTAACTCAGCATATAAAACATTTTGAGCTCCTAAGTAGTGAGAGAAACAACCAATGCAAATATTGTATGAGTTTCTAAAAATACCTCCTGCAGCAGCTTTGCATGGATTTTTTGTTGTTGCACCATCGGTGTTTGCTTTAATCCATGATGACAAAGGATGGGGCCATATTACTTCTTTAATAGTGGGAGCGGAGGCTTGATATTAACTTTAGAGGCTTTAAGAATCCTAAACTCCAACATGTCCCCTCTATAAGTTTCTTTATGTTGTTACCAGCTAAAGAAGTTTGAGCAATAATGAGATTGATGGCAAGCTTCCAATGCAAATGCTTATCTTGGAATCTAACATGAGTTCTTCTGATCCAAATTGTATTGAGGATATTGACTATGCAAGCTTTAATTACCAGTTTGCATTGTGGTGACCAATTTCTATTCAATAGCATCCAAAAGTCATCTACTGAAGTGAACTGAATGGAGATGTTAATAATGGAGAACAACTAGTTCCACATTTCCAGTTCAATTGGTAACTACCATATATATCATATGCATGGGTTGAGGGTTAAACTTCAGATTTCTCACTCCTCTACACATAATGCGTGTGAATCTAGTCATTATACTACCTGAAAAAAAGAAAGAAAAAAAAAACCGAGACCAGTTTAAATAACTTTTTTTTTATTGAATTGAACAAGGAAGAAATTGCTAAGAACCATGTTGAGTTAAACGAAGAGAAAGAGCCAAACATCCCCGTAACGTTCAACAAAATTCAAATAGGTGGTTCGGAATTAGGTTCGGGAAGGCCCACGGGAGCGTCTACAAGAAAAGAAAAGGATCCGACGGCGTACCTTTTGCTCCAGCCAACAATCCAATGGCTCAAAATCCCTTGCTTCATCGTATAACCAAAATAATAACCACTTCCATCTAAGCGCGTGATCTATATCTATCATTCATGTAAGAATTTTTTATTTAATCGATGTTTATTGTATTTACCATAATTTAATCACAAACTATATTTAATTATGTTTAGGGTATACTATATATATTTTTATCATTTGTCAAAGTTTACATATTAACACATACTTTTTCTGGTCATTATTATAAACAAAAAACAAAAATATAATAGTAACTAGAGAGAAATTAGTAATTTTATGAATATGATAAAAAAATTAATACGTTTAATCATTAAAATTAAAAAATATTTATTAAGTTAATCAAATTTACAAAGTTTCATATTGATCCATGCTACTTGGTGTTTACATTAATAAATAAGAAAGTGGAAAAAAGAGAAACTAATTAAAGATGACCTTGAAAAACTTTGAATGGTAGGGATCAAGATATACACACAAAAAGATGCACTAAAGAGAAGGTACCAAAGGTATCTGCTAAAGGTATCACAATGGATATTGTAAAAATTGCTTGTATTAAGAATAGGATAATTTTCCATAAAAATGAACAAATTTGAATGTGGATACGGGTAGCTTAATGCAAATTTGTGTGTATGAATACAAGTATTGTTGGTGTGTCATGTGTAATATGAGGTCTTTCATTGAATAAAAAAGTAGATGTTGAATATAAGTTATGAAACTCATACTTTTTCATACATCTAATATCTTAAGGTTTTTGGTATATATATATGAAATCAAATATCAATCCCGCAATGTTTAAACTTCTTTCATGACCCAATAGTGATTGTATCAATTGATGGTTCAAATATAGATGATTGACTCCTTGCACCATAATCCTTTGTGACAATGATGCAGTGTGTCATGTTGATGTATGTACGGTGTAAATGTATGCAAGTAAAAAAGTTTCAATTTACGGAGGAGTATAGTTGGATGAATGGATGAACACACAATTGAAGAAGAGATTGTTGGCATGTCATCCCTAACTAGTTGGCAACCCATAAAATAAAATGCAGCAGCATGCAATCAGATCACTACGTTTTTGTTTCTTTTTCTCACAGAAAAATGCTAATACTGAACATTATACACGCATATGGGACCATAATTGTTGATCATTGTTAAAGTTAACCATTAATTTTCAATTATTATTTAAATACATAAATTAATCTAATACAACTTAATTATTAGTTATTATTGAAAGGTTAAAGTTAGGTGTTATTGCTTCATCTTTATGACTTTCACATGTTGAGGGGAGCCCAGCTTCAGTATATCATTATATTCGTGAAGCCTCTTTGTGAGGTTAACATCACTTTCCGGTGTAAAAATATGCAGATTCATGAAGGTAGCCAGCCACATCATACAATGGAAGCACATGCATACTTCATTTTTTGGAAAACAGTACTCAATCTTTTCCATCAACAAATTGTTGCAATACAAACCTGATCATTCAATATATAAAGGCGGGGAAAGCTCAAGTCGATATTTCAAAGGTTTTTTCTATGTATATTTACACATTCATCTTGATTGATTGATGGCTAATTATCCACATTCTTTAAATGTAACCTATGCCTCACCTATTTGTAAACATCATTGTATATATCCTTTTGTTAAAAATAGTTACTAGTAGATTAGACTAATACTATGACAAGTTATTTGACATGCATGGTTGAAAGAAGGCAAACATACTTGTGTGTCAACATTATTACATTTTTTTTTGCCATCGTACAATTTGGTTTGTTTAAAGTGAGAGGAAACTCTGAATTTGAAGGTCATCGCAAATTTTTTGCTAACATTTTTTTTGGCATCGTACAATTTGGTTTGTTTAAAGTAAGAGGAAACTTTGAATTTGAAGGTCATCGCAAATTTTTTGCAATAAAGAAGACTTACATCCTTATATGATTCTTAAATTTTAAGTTTGAATTATTGTATTTGAAGATAGGTAAGTATAAATACTTTACAAGTGCTCTTTAAACTTTAATGTCATTCTCTGTCTAAAAATATGATATCATCCTTGCACACTAAATTTATTTTATAAAGAAAATACTTCTGATATCTCATAAAAAATCTGAACAACTAAGTTATTCGCTAATCACAAGAAATTCATATTTTATTTTACTTTTTATTTTTACAATTTCATTGTTAACAAAGTTCTCTTTATAGTCAATTAAAATTGAAAGTTTTAAAATATAACAAAATAAATCTATCAAACAAATGATGATAATCTTAAAATATGATATTTATCGTAACTTTTAACAAACAAAATTGTAGGATGCCAAAAAAATGTATATAGATACTTTAAATAATTTTGTAAAATAGAATATACTTACTCATACAAAAAATAAAAAGGTAGCTTTTGCTGCCCGATAGATAGTCGTACTTGCGAGCCACTGAAATAAATGTTAAGAGTCAAACTATCCTCATTGGCGAAAGAGTGTTTCTTATATCACAACAGTACACCAGTAACGCCACTCCTTGCCAATTGCCATCTACTAAATCTGAAGCACTACCCTCTAGTCCCTTGACTGTCTTTATCTACCTCGTCTTATAGCTCAAAATAATATTAAATCATGTTGATAGAACTCCGATTGAGAGGAGCTAAAATCAAAGCAAAGAGTTGTTTTCTTTTAGTTGTCATAGAAATGGACAAACGAATTCAATCCAATGTGTCTTGTCGAGCAGTTCAGGTATGTCTTCAACTTTGGATGCCAAACAAGGAGTGGACACTAATGGTTTGATAATAACTCATTCTAGCTCAGTTCACAGAGATAATACATAGATGTAAGGTTTGTGGTTGAATCCCAGACACCATAAAAAAAACCGACTTTACTAAAGTCTCAACCTTTTTTTAATAGACAAATGACACATATTAAAAACTTGTAACAGAAATTTTATTTTAAAAGCACTGTATTCAATTCATTTAAAGTCAAAATTTCGTGCTTTTAAAAAAAAAAACTACTTTTGAATTTTTTAAGGCGTTGCCTTATGAAGTATAAGTTAATAAGATCATTTTATTATTATTTTTTCAAAAAAAAGATCATTTAATTATTACAGAATTTTATGGAACAACACGTGTCCTGCTTTTTTGAAATAGCGTAATCCAACCATCTAATAACGAGGTGAAAAATACCCATCCATAGTTGAAAGTAACATGTTTGGCAAGGAATTTTGTAGAAATGCATCCTATTCCTATTCCTTCTGTTGAAGGTTTTGTTTGGTGTTCGAAAACCCACTCAAGTCAAGATTTTGACAGCATATCTCCTAAAGTAAAGTTTAATGATAAACTGACTCACTAATCACTATATTCTCATGCAAGCGAAACACATGACCTCAAATTGTATATTTTAGGACTTGGCCACTATTCATTTGTTTTGCACAACTAAATCATGTTATTTATTTATTGACCATTCAGCACAAATTTAATGGCCATTTTTTTTTATTAACAAGGAGTGGTACAGTTTATTATGATTATTTTTTTTTATTAATTTGTAATTTATAGACGTATATTAGAATTTGATCCATTATGAACCATAGCTCCTTTGGAGCATACTATACTATCGACACCTCTTTTTCGTGGTACTGATTAATGATTCATCTGGAGCATACTACTAAATCTCCCTTTCCCCATAAGCACTAAATAATATCCCAGTTTGGCGGTTGAATATCCAAAAAACAGTATGTCAACTGTCAAGGGTACATGTACTAGCACAAATGGGGAGCCTATCTCATATATTTTTTTTACATAATTATTTAAAAAGGGAAATGCTAAAGAGCAAAAGTATTACTTTTAGTTTCCTTAACCATTGCCCTGAGGGCACTCGTTAACAAGACCCTTATTTAAATTCGTTATTTACATCCTTTTACCATACTACCCTACCATATCAAAATAACCTCACCTGTGAATCTAGCTTATTAACTTGACCTTTGAATATAGCTTATTATGTGGTGAGTATTTGAACACTGGCCTGTCCATAGAGTATTTGTACAATGGATCTCATCTCAATTCCAAGATGGTGGGTGTAAGAGATGTGAAATAGCTTTAGTTTTTGAGTTTTAAAAGAATATGATATGATAAGATTATTCAGTAGTTTCCAAATAAAATAAATGACATCCTCACAGTATCATACTACTAATGTCTTTATCGTCATCATCATTCTCAAATCTATAACTATCCATTGGTTTCTCTACAAAGTACAAACAGTGACCTTGCAGACGTTTGACCAGGGAAAACAGTTGTTGCTTAAATAATGTGTTGCTCTACCTAAAAATAACTAAAAATATAAAGAATGGTCCCTTCAAAAAAAATAAATATAAAGAATGGTATATGCATCGCCAGGAGAATCATTAATCAGCTGGACTAGCTAATGTTTTTTATCTACTGTTATAGATGATAGATGATCATGTCCATAATCAATTATATCATAAAATATGAGGTTGTGGATCAGAAGGAAAATGTGATACAAGAAAACGGTGTATCATTTCAAAGCTGGTGAATGTGATTACGGCAGCTGGTGTTGTCCTCAGAAGGTTGGTGGCACATCCTCGGTAAAAGCCAGGTACACCTTCTTGTTGAAAAACCTTTCTAATGCAGTCAATCATACCAGAGTATCGTTTCTCAGAGTGATGCCCTTGTTCTTGCAATCTGGAACGTACAACCTGCAAATATAATTCAAAATTATGTTACTTTTTAATGTTTGTCAGCCCAAAGAATGAAAATGAGGAACATTAAATTTAAGAATCCCTGCTCAATTCAAAGGGATATGGCTCTCTAAGTTGGCAGTTAAAGAGAGGAAATGATGAAAAAGTGTATTATGCTCAAAATATTCAAGAAAAAGCTAATTGCAAAGAAGTATTATTCTTGGGTTCTTTAAACATTGAAGGACTATAAACTATTTTTCCATCAAATGATTAGCAAGGTTATTTCATTCGCAAGACCAGGCATCAAGAGGTATGACTACCTACAATTGTGCAAAAATATCTTTAACTAAATTAAGTGTTATTCAACAACATACCTCATGGGGATATGTCAATGTGGATGCAAAAATTTTGGAGACTGATGAAGCAATAGCAACATCACGTGCACCAAGTTTATCGACTGCTGCGTCATCTAATACAAAACAATGATCAAACTAAGTAACTGCCAAAATTTCAAGAGTATAAAGAGAGGAGAACAGGCATGAAATTACCTTGATTTGCTAAATAAAATTTAATTGTTTCATACATCGGGAATTGAATGGCAACATGACTGATACCAGCTAGAGCAGGTACAAGGCCACTGTTTATGGTAAAGAATATACCAACCGTCATTAAAGTGTTAATTATTAATCATAATGTCATGTCCATTGACCATCCAGTTGCTTTTGTGATTAAAAAACACCAACCTGTAAAGCCCCCGTATGCCCTCCTCACTAGCAATTCTCCTCAATGCAGATAGTGTGCTCCTATATGGCACAACACCAGATCTCATTCCCTGGGTCTGCATTAAAAAGGCAGCAAGCTTACATTGCAGAATATACAAACGTGCACTGATTATAAGCTAGACAAAAGAAGCTCTGTAGTTCTGTTATTGTGTCTCTACTCTATGATTTCAACACATAATAATGCGTGTAAGATGGAGTTTTATGTGCCTAATAATAAATAATGTCAAATGGAGGGGAGTCATATCACTAGAGGTAGGGGAAGACCTAGAAAAACTATAAGAGAAACCATCAAGAAGGGTCTCGAGATTAGTGAGTTGGATAAAAGTATAGTTTTGATAGAACACTATGGCTTCGTTTGATTCATGTAGCCGACCCCACTTAGTGGGATAAGGCTTGGTTTTTGTTGTTGTAGAGTTTTATGTGCTGAATAATAGATAATATGATCTGACCAAGACAAAAAAAAAATACACTAGCTGTTTTATGTGCTCGATCTTTTATTAAACCCACTAAATAGAGGTTTTATTATCTTCCATGTATGTGATACACAGAGCTTCCAAACAATGTCAAATGCACAAGGACTTCATTGCCTCCTCATTTGATTACCACACAATCCTAGAAACTGTGTGCTATTAAGAATAGAAAAATAGAATTTTACTAAGAATATAGGTAGATCATGCATTACGCCAATTATATAAGAATGGCTGCTAACATAATCAAATAATTAGCAGAACATTCGGCATGAATTGAAGAAACGCACTTGAAGTCTAGTCTTGACAACCCAGAGTGGATTTGTAAACAAGGTAGTTGCAGCTCCAGCACCAGCAGCAGCAACCATATTAGATCCAACTGAAAGGTGATGGCTTTCATCTGCATAAATATCATAGGGGTTATATATAATTTGTACATTTTTATAACTCGCTGCTAGAACCTATGAATCCCACACATAGTACGACACAAATACAGGGACACCATGAAATTTTAAAAAGCAAGATATGATACAACCAAGATACATTAAGAGGCATTCACAGTGTTGTGTGCAACATAAATGCACAGTGTTTGTTAAAAGGCATTCACATTACTAATTGCTCATTAATATATAAACATATCAATAGTCAATATATAATAATCCCAATTTATTAAAAAGATATACTTAGTAATCGTAATAAGTAAGCATAATTACATATCTCTGGTGATCGTGATACTTCAGTGTTTTTGTAACATTAAAATGCACAATGTTTGTTAAGAGACATACACATTACTAATTGTTCATTAATGCATAAAATATCAATTGTCATTATGCAATATATGATGATCACAATTTCCCCCCAAAAAAAAACTTACTTAAGTAGGCATTTTTTTTATTCTTAAAATTTGGGTTAGACCTAACTCAACCCTTCAAAACTGGCTTTTAAGGTGAAGAATGCCTCCCACTTATAAACTCATTTTCAGGCTATCTCACAAATGTGGGACTCTTAACAGTTGTATATCTTTCACCAATGCATATCAAAACATATTATTTCTACTATGAATATGTCAAAGAAAAACACAAAATTTTGTGTCTATAGTTAGTAAGGCATATATAAAATGTACCGTATCCGAATGACAATCGTGTCTTCCTTTGGTAAGACATAGCTGATAAGTATTGGGCGAAATATTTTTAAAAAGAATAGAAAACTATAAGGTACTTCCTAGGCACGTGTTAGACACCAATACTTTTCAATTTTCAAACTATCTTGGCTTCATAGGATAAAACAAAGCGAGTTGGCAGCTCCAAAATTAAAAATCAATATGAAAGTAAGCAATGGACTAACCATCAGAATGAAGAAGGCTTTTGAGCTGCTCATACATAGTAAAATAAACCTGCAAGTTTACAATACATTTAGAACACTTAATTATAACATAAGATATCAGTGTTATGCTTTTGAAAAGCAAGTAGACAGAGTAAATCTTGAGATTTGTACAGCCTAAGAAATAAACCATCTAATAGTAAGCTAAATTGATTAGGCAACAAGAAAGGACAAAAAAAAGGTATAAGCTTAAGGATCAAAGGACTTTACTAGCTTGGCCTAAAAAAACTATTAAGTCTCATTGGAATGCTGATAGCTCTGCTTGACTCACAACTATCAAGAATTACTGGGGTCAGCAGCATGTGGTCAATTAGTTTTGCTTTGGTTTTTGTCTTGACTTATTTTAGCAATTTCAATTGGTGTCTTAAAGTCCAATACTTAGTCTTCTCCAAGAATATGCTACATGTGTAAGTTATTCCATAATTTATTTGACTTAAATGGTCTGTTCACTCTGTATCTTAGTAACCGGTTAATAATTAGTTTAACATGGGCCTTGAGCCATGAGTCACAGACAATTGGTCCCCAAGCTCTGACTAGTCCTATTAAACTGCATCACAACTATCGAAATTTCAATTATTCTAAGCCAGCATATATATACTTTATAAATCTTCACTTTCTCCCCTTATTGTGACTTAATTGGAGAAATTTTCTTGTCTTCTATCTTTGTACCTTCATTTCCTTCTTTAATAAAGTTCTAGCACACTCATCCTATTTTTCATCTTCATTGCAGAGCACAGTCTACATTTATTAGCAACTTGGATTTATTATGGAAAATGACAGAGAGATAGAAGATGTCAACCATAGGAATCAAATAGCGTGGATGAAATGCAAGAAGTCTACGAAAACGAAATTTTTATCACACAACTAAGAACTGCAATGTTATGCTGAATAGAATGTCAGGTAATAGTGATATAGCTTTCTAAAGATACTTAAGGTAGCTCTCATAGTAGAAAATATGATTGTCTCATTTTAAGTAATTTGAACATGTGCAAAGAAAACTCGTGGAAGCATCAATAAATAAGATAGACACGATGGAAGGTGGCCCAATAATTAGCAATAAGTAGAGATCAAGGGAAACTATAGGTCAAAAGCGATTCAAATTTAAATGATTAATCTTAGGCTACGGCTCGTGACAGGACATGATGGTATTGTCTAATCCACACAGCGGTCCCATTTAGAGAGAAAAAGCTTTGGTTATTGTTGTATAATATGTATAGTAAAGCCCAATAACTTAATCACTTAGAACCAGCCTTAAGGCCCCGTTTGGATTGAGCTTATGAAAAATAGCTTATGCAAATAAATAAGCTTTTATATTAATTCATAAGTTCTAATTAATAAAAATTGTATCTTCATAAGTTGTTTTTTCATAAACTACCTTAACAAGCTTATGAATAATAAATAAAAGCTTATTTATTTGCATAAGCTGTTTTGCATATGCTCAAAATAAGCTCAATCCAAATGGACCCTAAACATATAAGGCCAGTTGAATTAAGATCAAGCTCACAGCGATCATGTGCTCTAGTATTTCAATAAGAAGCATCTGAAAACAATCTAGCTCACAGCGATCGTGTGCTCTAGTATTTCAAGAAGAAGCATCTGAAAACAATCTTTGTCAAGAAATCACAAAATCTATGATCGGCGAGAAGTGGTAAAGTTGCAAGTAACTGACTTCATACCCTGGCATTTCAGAGCAGCAGGCCCGGCCCTTGGCATGTGCAAGGTGAGCTACGGTGCCGGGCCTCACAATCTTAGGAGCCTAAAGAAAAATTAATATAGCACTCAAAAGTGTTAGGTATATATAATAAAAAAAAAAAGGCCAACCCAGTGCACTAAAGCTCCCGCATACGCAGGGTCCGGGAAGGGGTCCCACCATTTGGTGTATTGTACGCAGCCTTACCTTGCTTTTTACACAAGAGGTTGTTTCCATGACTTGAACCCGTGACCTTTCAGTCACATGACAACAACTTTACCAGTTGCGCCAAGGTTACCCCTCTGTTAGGTATATATAATAAAATATAAAAAATCAATAGACATCTTGGAATAGTTTAGTGGTAAAATAGAATGCACTTGAGTCATCGGTCTTGAAGTTCAATCCCGAGCATTTGTGTGAATTTGAACCAAATATAAAAGTCTCAATTACATACACAACTACTAGGCCATTACAATTTAAAATGCATTTCAGAGCTATCTATGAATGTAGAAAACTACTGTATATCCTTGAACTTTTTTGTCATCAATTTCCATTAACAATGCAAATTAAATCCGTTAAATAATTAGTATTTTTTCTGTTGTTTTAAGTTTAATCATGCATGCTAGTACTAATTTGCTACTATTTTTTTTCCGATATTAGTATTAGTTTGTCACTATTTAGATAACAAAGACACTTTATTTAAGCAACAACAATCAATATACTTAAGACCCATTTTGCACTAAACAAAGTGATGATTCTTTTTAAGTTTTTGGTGTTTCTTTTTATTATGAAATATGAACTCAAATTTTAATATTAAAACAATTAGTGGTTAGTGAAGTTCAACACAGTCCTTCCCATACAAACTTACTTTTACTTAATAAGAATGACTATTTTTTATGTTATTTACAACTTAAATAGATGATTACTATTGCTTTTTTTGAACGAAGATGATTACCATTGCTTAAAAAATCTTGTTTTTCCATAGGGGCCCATTTTAAATATTTGAACATGGCCTCCGATTTTACCGGAACGGCTCTGCAGAGCAGCATCAATCCAAGGACTTCAAAGTTTAAACAAGCATCCATAACAAAACAGTTTTGGAACTGTCATCTTTTTCCCAAGAGTGAGGTAGGCATTCATTAATTATTACTATAGATATAATTCATTGCCAATTTGAGGCTAGAACTGCCAAGGTTACAACAAATACTAGACGGGAATGTAATAACTCTGTTGAGATTCTATTAGTCGTATACTTATTAAGAACATAATACACGCAAAGTTGCAAACAGAACATTGATAAGGAGAACAAGGACTCACCGCCCAATTTGGAAGCAAAGCTAACACAGTGGGAGCCAGCCCACGGTACATGCCGCGTAACCCCTCCTTGTGGAATATTTGTTGTAAACTAGCCACTATCACACTACCTGACAACAATAGCACCCAATCCACCAAAATTGCAGTATTCAGTTTCAGTAGTTCAACTGTTGACTAACTTTCATATTGTTATTTGATCCTTCATGTAATAATACTAAAAAACTCATATCTGAAGTCAATTATTTAAACTTTCAAAGTATAATACTAAACAGCAAGTATTTAGAATTTAGAATTATCTACATGATTGCAAAACTGTTCAGGAGAGCTTATGAAAACAACTTATGACATGTCCACCTTGTACCTGGAAGATGGCTCTATGTTTCAATATATCATTTTGATTTCTTCAAAAAAAAAAAAAAAAAAAAATTTAATGACATGTCCACAGGCTGTTTTCAGGTTATTTCCATAAACTCTCAAGGCTAACTTATGAAAACAGTTTATAGCTTACTGCCTTCGGTCACATTTACAAGCAAAAAACAATTTTTTAGGTTCACTGAGTATTTAATGTATATGGTTTATAAATGTGACTAGATACGTTAGTTATTCAATACGTTGTTTTTTTTTTTTTTTTTTTTAAATATGAGCG
>Ga0228711_1009865_pt1 | contig 12765 bp, 8 predicted proteins | sample MedpolnodulmetaG_2_FD_177996 | JGI IMG/M metagenome (GOLD analysis project Ga0228711, IMG submission 177996) | Root nodule microbial communities from Medicago polymorpha collected in Santa Monica, California, United States - brown nodules | ecosystem: Host-associated > Plants > Roots > Nodule...
TTTATGTATTCTTCTTTTCTTCTCCATTTTCAATTTATTTTTTCTTGTTTCTTCTTGATGTATTCTTAAAAGATCTAATTTATTTTGTGAGTCTAACTTCTTAAGAAAATTAGATTTTTGAGTAGAACTCATTTAATCAATGTTACATATGATTTTATGAAGACAAAATGGAGCATGTGAGATTCTCGATCTGATAGCGAACTAACTGTGTTTTATTTGAAGTCAAGAAACTTTTCCCTCTCGATCAAGCATGACTTTTATGAACATTGATGAAGATGAAAGGGGACAGGACCAAAGGTATGCAATCAACACCAAATCTTCAATTTGATTTGTATTTGTTTTTGTTTTTCTTCACATATATATGTATATAAACTTATAAGTCTGTGTGTGTTTATATATATATATATATATATATTATATGAGTTTTAATTTTGTATCGATGAATGAGTTATAACTAACACAAATATTCGATAATCCCAATAATTTTGAACTTTCAATTTGATAATACATATAATTTTCTATTAAAATTTATCTCTTTTTTTCCCTCTACCACTATCTTATAATAACATATTATTTATAACTATTTTATGACATTTATATATTACAAAGAAATTTTACATGTTATAAGATTAGATTTTATTTGGGCCATGATATATTCAATGTTAATTATAAAAACACATACCTTCAAAAAACCACGAAGTTAAATGATATAAAATTTTCATTAATGAAAAAAATAGTAAAATATTTTATAACTATTATTATGATTAGTTGTTATTTTTAACAATGATATGATTTATGTCTAATGATTTATTTGTTTCCTTCACTTTCCCATAACTTTGTGTTTTCAGGAAATTCTAAGCGAGCAGAACAATCCATTTAAATTAAATGGATAAAACTTGAAGATAAATAATAAAACTCCGGTTTCTTGAGAAGAGTAGCCTCAATCCAAACAACACCAAGAGCATGAACCTTTTATCCCACGGTTCCACCAAACATTTGTCCGCCACTGTCAGAGAGGCAAATGGAAAAATTGGAGCATGTTGGACCAGTGATGAATCCTGGAGAAACACGACACCAATTGGAATTTACATGTGTTCCAATTAGAGATGTCATCTGGAATGGTCCTTCCATGGGAAAATTTGGGGCATGAGTTACCAGGTGGAGCAGGGTAACATCGGAGGTAAGACCTTTAATGGTGATGTTGTCTTGCAGGATGGCTCTTCCTCTTCTAACATCCTCTACTAGTGTTTTGATGTTCAAGAGGAAAGGCCACCCTGCAAGACGTTAAACGATAACATCATCATTAAATGTCTTATCTCTAACGTTACCCTGCTCCACCCAATAACTCATACCTAAATTTGCCTATGGAATGACCATTCCATAAGACATCTCTAATTGGAACACATTTAAATTCCAATTGTGATTGTGTTCCCCTAGGATTCATCACAGATCCAACATGCTCCTCTTTTTCCATTAGCCTCTTTGGCAGTGGCGGACAAATGTTTGGTGGAACCATGGGCGAAAAGATTCAAGCTATTGGTGTTTGCTTGGATTGAGGCTACTTTTTTCAAGAAACCAAATTTCTATATGGTAATGCCTATCAATGGAACTCTTCGAGAAATTGAAGAGGATGACCCAATATATGCTAATGGTGTCATCGACAATGTTGATCATGTTGCACATGAATCCATCAACAACAACATTGTTGCTGATATGCCAAACTTAGATGGTTTAGATGGCAATTGAAATCAGTCAAATTAGATAGTGATGTCATGCAGTGGAACCACCCCCCACATATAGCTGCAAGATAGCAAATATTGTGATGTGTTTCCCTTTATTGTTTTATTGATAAAATAATAATGTCATGCAGTTTGAATAAAATAAGGTTTATTGTTATGTGCTTCCCTTTGTTTATTACAATAACAAGACACGTCATTATTGTAATCAAGGATATTTTTTAACACCATAACAACTTCATTCATTAAAGGTGTCAATTTTTTGTCACCATCTTGTTTGATTAAAGGCATGAAGGTTGGTAATACTTGAATGTTTAGAAGGAATCTATAGGTTGATAATCCAACTCTAAGTTGTTTTGCTAACCTATTCACTCAAATATATCTCACCTTACCTTAAGCCACATTACAACCCTGAAAGATCTCAAAGTATGTCAAAATTACCACGTTACAACCCTTGATTCAAATTGACTCAAAGTCTGTTTAGAATTGACTCAAATTTACAGCAAGGTACATTCATGTGATGACAGGAGTGGGAAAATGTGATAACCAGCTCTACTTGCTTTAGGAGATAGATGCGTGTATCTTGAAAATGAGTGTGGTTGAGAGTATGAGCTATCTACTTTGAGCATGTCCCGCTTGGATGTAAAGTGGTAAGTAAGCCAAGCCTGTATATGAGTCGAGATGACGATCTAAGAAAACTCTTCAGAAAGCTATGTTTTTTCCTTAAAAAATACAAAGAATAAAATTTGTTTTACTTTTGTTACTTGAGGACAGACAGCAATTTAAGTTTGAGGTTGTGATGGCATGTCATCTTACGTTATCCTTAACATGATTTTCAGTCATTTTTTCATCCAGAATAAAGGAGTATTAGAGCTATTGCTTATGATTTCGGGACATTTGTAATTTTTACTATATTTGAGTCATGTTATTCTACTTTTCCCAAAACATAGCAATTCTAGCGTGTTTTGATGTAATTCACGAAGAAATCATGCAAATTGGCAAAGCAAGACATCTGAAGACTTGTGAAGACTTTGGGAAGATCATGAATGAAGATTCACGAGGCCTCGAAAGACAGTACAAATGGAGGAGTTTTTTTTCCAAGTCCTAAGACATCTTATATGGAAGCGAAGACCCAAGAAGATGAAGAAACAAACATTTAGGCACATGACTACACACCCAGGCTCCCCGAGTATGGTCCATGCGCCCCATGCATGAAGAAAAAAGGGCCATAATTGATTTTTTTTCTACTTTTAAGTGGAAAAAATCTGGTTTTTTGAGCCCGACTTTAGGTGAAAACTTTCCCTATAAATACTAAGCCTTTCATTTATAATTTCTCATTTTGAATGAAGCGGTTCAAGAGGAAAGCAAGAAGGTTCAAGGGAGGAGTTCTCTCTCCTCACTTCGAGTTTTTAGGGTAAGCTTTATTTCTTTTGTAATTTGTCTTTAGTTACAATGTGTAACTAAATATTTTTAGTCTAGAGTTTTTTGATGAACCTATATTCTATTTGTTGGGTATTTTATTTAATTTGAAATCTTTATTTAGTTATTTTTTGAATCCTGTTAAATTTTACTGTCATACCCCAAATTTTGACCACTTTTCTCTATTTTTACCCATTTTATTCGTACTCTTAAAGTTGGGAATTTCCGTTGTTTTAAACGAATTTTCGACGGAGAAGTATTTTAAAGTACCTCGTTTTTTTGGTTCCGAGAGGATAATTTTAAGTTTTTAGTTTATTATTATTTCGTTTTATTATTTAATTCTAGTGTTTAATTTATTTATTCTAATTCTCTCTTTTTTAGTTAATTGGTCCTTTTAGTCATTTTGTCCTCAAGGTTTTTGCTGCCTAAGTCAGGGGCACTTTGGTCCAATGAATTTTCAGTCTAACCCTAATTCAACACTATTTAAGCCATCAATCATTGGAGAGAGAGGGGGAGAGACGAATCACTGTTCACCAGAAATCTCCAACAGCCGCAGCCATCAAATCACAAACCCTAAAAACATTTCTCTCTCGAGAATCAGTAGATCAAATACAAAAAAATTCACAAAAAAGGGATGAATACTCATGAATCTCAAAATTTCCAGATTCATTCCTGAACAACAATATCACACCATTTCTGTTCGAAAATCATCATAAGCCATCACTAACAAGTTCGAATTGGCCAAACATCACCCAAACAACTCGAATTCGTGACTGTTCATCAACAACACAATGACTGATTTCATCAAAGAAGAAGAAAAGGAACCGCAAGAACAGATCGGAGCCTATACAAGCTAGATTGAAGTTTTTTTTTTGAAGTTTTCCGTTTCAAGTTTCTTCGTTCTCTGATCCGAACCAGAGGTAACGACCTGAGTTCTTCGTTGTGTTTCTTTGTTATTGTTCGAATTTTTGAGTTTAGATCTAGTACGTATGTGATGTGTTTTGAAATTTCGAGACCAGATTCGGACTCTATGAGGAAAAGGATATTGGAATATTAAAAAAGATTTAAAAAAAGAAGGAGGAGTTTGAAACTTCGGCGCGGTGGTGCCACCACCGGCCACTGCGCCGGAAGAAGCAAGCTCGCCGGAGATGATGAATATTCATCTTCTGGCTTTGTTTTTTTTGCAGAAATTCTAGATAGAGGAGAGAGTAGTTAGTGTTGTTTTAAGAAGCTAAGAGAGAGAAACGTTGTTTAATTGTGTGGTTTCCATATGATATCTTCTTTTTTATACTGCCATTTTGTATGCTATATCCCATGCGTTAGATCTAACAGTACACTCATGTGTCTTCAAGATTTAGGCCGTCAGATCGTATCTGACGGCCAGTGATGATCTTGTTAAAAGATCGAATGCGTCTCTGTTACTGTGTTTACGGTCTTCCTCGTTTTTTTAACACCTTTTGATTCAGTTTATGTGGCTGTGATGAAAATACTGTGATGAAATCTGGACCCTCTGGTTCATTAGACGGTCCAGATTTGTCCAGTGCTAAGCTTATTTTCTTTCATTTATTTTCACTATGTTTTTTTTACTTATTTTACACTATAATTTTTACCTTCTCATTTTTTATTCCCTAACTTTTAATGTTTATTATGGTTTACTTATTTTCATCATTTTTTTACTTGTTGGTTTATTATTTGATTGTAGTTTATTTTGTCTCTATTTTATTTAATTTGTGCTTGAAATTGTTGCATGCATATTTAATTCTTCTCATTTATTTTATCATCATCGTTTTATTAGTATGTATTTAGGTTTTGATGTAATTTAATTCATGCATTTTATTTTCTTGTCATTTATTTTTCTCTTGAAGCTTTAAAATGTAATTAGGAACTATGTAATCATGATAATGAGAAGATGCACCGGCACCACAATTTATTTACCGCATTACGTCATAAACCGCAATCGAGGACCGAAATGAATTAGAGATAAATTAGGTTAATTATTGGACTTTAATTATTTTCTTAAAATCAAACTATTAGTAATTTTAGGTTCATTTCTATAACTTGAGAATTTGCTTGGGATCCAACATCCTTTGTAAATTTCTCGCTTTTTTTGTCACGTTACGTCGTTACGCTTACGTTTAATTTAGAAAAATCTTTTTACCAAAAAAATCAAATGTGCAAAACTCCAAAAATATTTTCATAAGAAACTTTGGATTAATCCAAATGCTCTTTCCTTTTGTTTTCTTAATCAAATGTTTAATCAATTTAATATTTATATTTAGACTTGAGCTTCTTGTAATTAAAATTTGACCAACCTCATCTTATTTTCTCTCATTCCTTGAGGCCTCTTTCCCCTTCTCAAAACTATTTTCAAAAATTATAAAATTAACCTAACTCACAAAAGTAAATTTTGAGAGTGAACTACATTGGTTTTGATCCCACTTGTGGGTATGTAGGCAAAGGACCCAATCCTTCCAAATCATACAAAAAATAACCAAATCATACTTCTTCTCCCTCCATTCTTTCACTTAGACTCTTAGGCAATTATTTTCAAAATAAGTAAATAACTTAGCACAAGATAAATTAGACAAAAGGTTCCTACGGAGTACCGTAGTCGTGTAGGGTGCTTAACACCTTCCCTCCGCGAAATCAACCCTCGGATCCAAAATCTCTTAAGGGTTTTTTCTTACTTTTTCCCTTCCCACGAATAAAAGTTAAGAGTTCAAAGATTGAAAGTTCAAAATCAATCAATGGATTGATAACCGAAAATCGCGAGCACAGAAATGGCGGCTCCACTGGGGACTATTCTTCCTAAGTGGGTTACACCTATTTTGTTTTTATTTATACTTGTGCTTTTATTTCTTATACCTTGCAAATACATGCCTAAGTGTTTATTCTTTCAAACGTGAGTGGTGAGATAAGTCCTACACCCGGGCTTGAGTGAAATATAAGATAGGACGGGGAACAATCATAGTGCCATACCAGGAGCGGTCCTGTGATATGTGTGCATCTGATATAACTCCACTCAACGTGGGTCTCAAAAGTAAAAATATGTTGTCATAAGCAGTCGTGATAAGCATTGCTATTTTTGAAATCTGTTAAACATTGAGAACATTTAGATTACCCTTAACACATCTTGGCCTTTCTAGGATGTAGTGCGGTGGCTAAACCAAGAGCAGTCTTGAATTTGGTCGATACGCGATACTACACTCAAACTAGACTTCCTTATGAATGTTATTGGACTAGGAGCGATCCTATACACCGATGCATTCGTGAGGGAAGTTGTAATTTGGGAACTTGGTAGAACTCGTGATATAGGTACAAAAGAAATCATAGTCCTTACGAAATGACGTTGTTACCCTTGACTCCAACATGTAGACTTAACCTCACCGTGTTTTCTATGTTCTTTTGCATAATCATGCATACACGCATCCCTTCATAAATAATTTTTTCCCATCCAATATTGAAGGGCTTAGACAAGTTTTTTTGTAAACATCAAAGGAATGGACGTTGTAAGAATGAATACCAAGAAATACAACTTTAAAAATCTTAACTAAGCTTTTGTTTTTGTTAAGAACTTCTTCCTTGGTTTCGTTCTTACTTTTTGAAAAAGGAACTTTTTGTAATATCTTTACCTTTACAATTTTCAAATGAAACCGTGTTCCTCTACAATGTTTACAATTAACTTTGACAAATCCTTCAAAAAAACAAAAGAAAAGAAATCATCACATTTTTGCATAAACATATCATGCATCATTCATAGTTTCTAGTCCGAGTCTCACACTGTGTCTTCTAAATAAAAGGTCTATCCATCAGTTGACTCGCATCTACAACACTTGAGCAAATCAGAATGAATCATCTTGAAGAAGAAAACCACAAGCTTCGTGAAGAGGTAACAACCCTCCCGAGAATGAGATTTTGAGGAACCTAGTATCTTTGATGACGGTCACACAGAGACAACCATTATCTCTTCCTGTTGTCAGCACTCAAGATCAGACGGTTACTTCCACTACCCCAATTTCAACAGTGTTTGCTAGTACTCCTCAACATGCTATGCTGGAAGGTTATCTCTAGAGTACACCTTTAAGTTTTGAAGTATTCCGTCCTGGTGTCTCTAAGGTTCAAGCTCCTCTTGTGCAACTAACAACGCCTATCCCTCAACCGGGCCCCTTTTTCCCTCAAGCTGCTATGGTTCATACTACTCAGCAGGGCCATGGACCAATCTATCATTCAGGAAGTGTGGTTGCATACGACCAGGTAGAATATCTGAAAAAGAAGTTTGACATAATACAATTGGAATTGAAAGCTCTTCGTGGGAAAGAATTGTTTGGGAAAAATGCTTATGATCTTTGTTTGGTTCCCAATGTCGTGATACCACTCAAGTTCAAAATCCCTAATTTTGAGAAGTACAAAGGGAATACTTGCCCTGAGATTCATCTTGTGATGTACGTGAGAAAGATGTCTGCATATATCGGTAAAAATGAGCTCCTCATCCATTGTTTCCAAGATAGTTTGACTGATGTCGCGCTGATATGGTACATGGGTCTGAACAAGGCTGATATCAAAACTTTCAAGGACTTGAGCGAGGCTTTCATCCAGCGATATAACTACAACTTGCACTTGGCCCCAGACAGAAAGGAATTGCAGGTCATGACCCAGAATGATAATGAATCCTTTAAGTCTTATGCCCAACGGTGGAGAGATGTCGCCGCTCAAGTCCGTCCACCTCTAGAAGAGAAAGAGTTGACCAAGATTTTCCTAGAGACTCTAGATCAGTTCTATTATGAGCATATGCTTGCAAGTGCATCTAGCAACTTCGCGAAGATGATGACCGTGGGCATGCGTATTGAAGAATTGGTCCGAAAAGGACGTTTGGTCAAAGACAGTGTTCCCACTGACGATTCTGAGGACGAAGATCAAGGAGTGAGTATGGTGAAGAGTCAGCCCCAACATGAGTATCCGGCTTATTACCTTGTTGCCGCTGTTATGCCTGTTACTAATGATGTTCCAAATCCGGGATATCAACCCCAATTTCAACAATATCAACAACAGCCTCGACAACAGGCTCAGAAATCACCACAGTATGATCCGATTCCTATGAAGTATGCAACGTTGCTTCACTATTTGCTTGAGAGGAACCTCGTCCAGACTAGGCCACCTCCTCCAATACCGAAGAAATTGCCGGCTCGATGGAGACCTGACCTCTTTTGTGTTTTCCATCAAGAGGCACAAGGTCATGATGTTGAACACTATTTCTCGTTGAAAATTGAAGTTCAGAAGCTGATCGAAGCCGATCTCATACCTTTCGAAGATTTTGAATTTGAATGTGCAAGCTAATCCGCTATCGGATCTTGGAACCTAATGTTGATACATGGAATGTTTAGCTGCAATTGGGTCATTGTTGATGTTTCTTTCTACTACTCATCTGTTCAATAAATATGTTTCTTTGCTGCTTTATGTTTTTCAAAAAAAAAATATCCTTTCGTCCTACTCGAGACGGAAGTGAACTTGTTTAGGGCTTTGTTGCTTTATGTATTTTCATCATTAAGGAAAGGTCGTCTCGATCCCGACCTTGTTTTATTTTGTGCTTTTTTTGGAAAATACAAAAAAACCAAAAAAAAAATCTTTTTTTTTTCTTTAATCATTTCCACATATCTGCATAATCATAATGTTTATATCAATGATCAAATCATGCATTAATAAACCTGTTGAAAACTTTAACCCTGTACTATCCTTCGACTTTGAGTTTTTTATGTCCGAGGCTGAAGAAAAGGAGGATGAAGAAATTCCTAATGAGATCTCTTGCTCACTGAGCATTTCAGCCGTTGAAGCTGCAAATACATATAACAAAAGATTGCCCAGAAGATGGCATTCAATTACAAAGATTGGCGCGAGTTGCTACCAGTGGCCTTGCATGGTATTGTACTTCAGTACACACTTCAACAGGGGCAACCCCCCCACCATCCCTCAGTATACAACATAAAGGCAGTGCCTCACAATGAAAGGTCAGAGCCCCGTCAACGGAAGTTCCAATGAAAGCTAAGCTTGATTGAATTTAAAAGTGTTACTGCTGTATGTCGTGGATAGTTATATCAAAAGGTTGAAGCAAGTTTCGACTAAAAAGGCTCGTCTCCATGAATGTCAAGAAAGTGGTCTTGTGCTCAAAGTTATATTATCTAATTTAACAGATTTCAGGGGCAAGGAATGCCTAATTACAAAGGATGGTGCCGAACTTGTACGTCCAGTGAATACTGATGCAGTCAAGAAATACTTTGTTAAAATGAAAAGCTCGATAAGTCGCAAACCTGAAAAGGCGGCTTAGGCAAAAAAGAGCGTCTCGATGGACTGAAAACCCGAAAGGGCGGTCCATGCAAAAGTTAGAGACATATAAAAAAATGAAGTGAAAAAATGAAAAATGATTATCCTGATAGGTTGAAACCCACAAGGGCGACCTATTCAAAAGTTAAGGATTATGGCAAAGTAACTGCATCTGGTGGGACATGACTCACTTGGGGCATTTCAGCCGTAAAAAACAAAAAAGACCGCCGACTTATGTCAAGGTAACTGCATCAAATCATTTATGATTTATCTGGGGCATCTCAACTGTTAAAGGGTCTCCGATCTAAAGCATCTGCAAGTCAAAGACTCGGAACAGTGGAATTCAAAGTTGTTAGGGAGAATTGCGGTTATTGTGTTCAATGTACCTTCCCATATAATTACCATTTTCCAAACTTTTTAAGATCTATGGAGTCACGCCCTTGGCGGGCCACCACTCTTTTACATTAATTTGAGCTTGTGCCCATTTATTTGAAATTCTCATTTATTCTATTTACAAAATTTCTTCTATTTTTGATGTTAATACTTAAAGCAAAAATTTTCAAAAAAATTCTTTTAAAACTTTTTCATGTCTTATAAAGGGCGGCTTAAGCCAAAAATGAGTTTCCCGGTGGATTGAAAACCCGAAAGGGCGATCCAGGCAAAAGTTAGGGATCTTCAGAAAAAAATAATACAAAAAAATGATGATGAAAAAAAAACAAAAACAAAGACAGAGGCATCACAGTTCAAGTGGGTCAATTGGAGCAATGCACTTTGTGCTGGTTTACAAATGGCGACTTCTGCCAAAGTGTTTGATTGATGGGTTTTATCCCGATTAATGGCGACTTTAGCCTGTGGTTTGATGAATGGCGACTTTAGCCTGCGATTTGATGAATGGCGACTTTAGCCTGCGGTTTGATGAATGGCGACTTTAGCCTGTGATTTGATGAATGACGACTTTAGCCTTTGGTTTGATGAATGACGACTTTAGCCTGCGGTTTGATTAATGGCGACTTCTGCCAGTGGTTTGATTGGTAGGTTTTATCCTAAGAAATGGCAACTTCTGCCTAGGGTTTGATTAATTGCGGCTCTTTCCTGTGGTTTGATTGATGGCGACTTCGGCCAATATATGGGTTGTTACCCCTTCAGTGGTTTAATTAATGGGTTTTTACCTCTTCAATGGCTTGATTAAGGAGTGTTTCCCCTTCAGGTGGTATGATTATTGGGCTTTCCCCCATCAGTGGTTTGTTTGAAAGGCTTTACCCCAACAATGATTTGTTTGAAGGGATTTACCCCGTCGGCGGACTTTACCCCGACAATGTTTGACTCATCTCCAGTAATGTTATCCCCAAAGAAGATTGTCGAGTGTTTGTACTGCGATGTCAGTCCGCCTCCCATCATACTTGTCCAGTTTTGTCAGTTTCACTTTTTATATACATTCATACAAGTCAAACAGGTTTCATGCATATATTCATACATTCATTCATACACATATACATGTATATAAACATTCATGCACATATAGCATGCATACAAGTATCATTTATACATAATTGCATTGACCACCTTGTGTCTTATTTCAACTGTATCTCACAAAAGTGTCATTCCCAGGTGTGTCTGGTCCAGATGTGTCATCAATCATCGGTATTTCAAACGGCATGTTCTCCATCGAACAGTTTGAAAATACATTTTTTTATCTTGTATCATCAGTATTTCAAACGGCATGTTCTCCATCGAACAGTTTGAAAATACATTTTTTTATCTTGTATCATCAGTATTTCAAACGGCGTGTTCTTCATCGAACAGTTTGAAAATACATTTTTACCTTGTTTCCTCAGTATTTCAAATGGCATGTTCTTCATCGAACAGTTTGAAAATACATTTTTATTTTATTTCCTCAGTATTTCAAATGGCATGTTCTTCATCGAACAGTTTGAAAATACATTTTTAACTTGTTTCATCAGTATTTCAAACGGCATGTTCTTCATCGAACAGTTTGAAAGTACCATTTTACCTTTTTCACCAGCATTTCAAATGGCATGTTCTTCATCAAACAGTTTGAAAATATGTTTTAGTCTCTTTTCTCATCAGTATTGCAAGCGACATGTTCTCCATCGGACAGTTTGCAAATACCTTTTACTGAATTTCCCCCAGTATCTTGTTTAAGCTATCCGTGTACCGGTAGCAGATGTTTTTACCCTGTTCGTCTTTACCTCAGTAAAGGTAATAAACATGTGTTTATCTTTCTCGTAATGTCGTCTTTACCAATCTTAAAGGTAATAGACATGTGTTTATCTTTCTTGTAATGTCGTCTTTACCAATTCTAAAGGTAATAGACATGTGTTTATCTTTCTTGTAATGTCGTCTTTACCAATTCTAAAGGTAATAGACATGTGTTTATCTTTCTTGTAATGTTGTCTTTACCAATTCTAAAGGTAATAGACATGTGTTTATCTTTCTTGTAATGTCGTCTTTACCAATTCTAAAGGTAATAGACATGTGTTTATCTTCTTGTAATATCGCCTCTACCAGTTCTAAAGGTAATAGACGTGTGGTTATCTTTCTTGTAATGTTGTCTGTACCAATTCTAAAGGTAATAGACAGTATTCGCTTTCGTATGTTGGTATTTACCCCAGTAAAGGTAACAGACAGTTTTATCTTTCGCATGTTAGTCTTTGCCACAATAATGGTAATAGACAGTTTTGCCCTTCGTGTGTTCGTCTTTACCACGGTAATGGTAACAGACAATTTTACCTTTCGTATTGTCGTCTTTACCAAAGTGACGGTAATAGACAGTCTTTCCTCCCCAGTGATACCTATCAGTTTGTCCCCCAGTCAGTGTATCTGCGTCGTCTTTGCATTCGTACCTGCATCGCAGACATTCATATTGGCATATTCATAAGCATTGCATTCTCAGCATTTCAACTGGTCAAAATTGGCGTACTTAATATTTAAGTCTCTTCGACCCGTTGATTTAAAAATCTTATCTTTTTAAATCCCGTGACGGAGAAACTTAAATAGGGGCATCTATCATACCCCAATTTTTGACCTTTTTCTTTTTTTTTCATTCTAAAATTTTTACAAAAAATCAACAAACATTTCTCTTATGCTAAATGCATTTCCATGAGTTTTTTAGTTACTTGTTTTTCAAGTTAACTTCAAATTCTTCATTTTTTTTTATGCATATTTTTATTTATTTATTTTTTACGTTTTTATTTTGTTACTTCGTTCTCAAGAAAACTCAATTTCATCACACCAAACATTCCAATTTCAATTCCTCTCATTTCCATTGCATTTC
>Ga0228711_1009866_pt1 | contig 12765 bp, 7 predicted proteins | sample MedpolnodulmetaG_2_FD_177996 | JGI IMG/M metagenome (GOLD analysis project Ga0228711, IMG submission 177996) | Root nodule microbial communities from Medicago polymorpha collected in Santa Monica, California, United States - brown nodules | ecosystem: Host-associated > Plants > Roots > Nodule...
ATGTGAAAAGCATAATTGAGTGATTCTTCAGTATTTGTGAGCTTTTCGCAGGATAACTTGCAAACCAAGTAATCAAAGTGCCTAAAATGTACAGTCTATTTAACTCCTTTTTGACACTTATCAACCACCACGAAAGTACATATGAGCATCATCCTAAGAACAGAACCAGAGTGGCAGAGAACAACCATGATAACTAGACGTTCACATAGAAAAGGTGGTGGAAAAGAAATAAACAAGAGACAGCGGAGGTGCAGATTGTACTGTGCAGTCTATTCAAAAACCACTAAATAGGTAGAGAACTGAGATGTAGATGGAGAAGATGATTGAACGTTCATCACCCATGGCCAAGATGATTGAACGTTAGAGATGTAGGTGGAGAAAGGGGAGGTGCAGTAGTTATGTATTAAAAAACTAATTTCATTTTTATTTGTTTTTTCCTAAACAGGCTGTCTACTGCCACCTGTCCTGGAAAATGGCACTTTCCTATGGTGGGAAAGAACTATCCGTTCTCAGGCTAAATGCCACCTGATTATAGTGGTATTCAGTTTCAGGCCAGCCTAATAGATTAAGGAGAGAATGCTAACCAGTGCCTCAAGGACATTGGTTAAGCATTCAAAACAAACAAGTTTTTATGAAAAAAGTTGTGTAATCATTACTTAATCAAAAGTAATATTTTATATTTTCAAAACAAATTTTTTATTTGGAGAATCCTTAACCAATGCCCTAAGATTTCATAAATTAATAATCTGCAAAAGTAAATGAAGAATTCTTTTTTGTAAGCCTAAGGCCACGATGGTATTACTGTTCACCAACAGGTTCTCTGGTTTGGAAAGAAGGTGGTTGTGGGGTTACTAATAAATCAATGTCAATAGTTAACCCCCAGCTCTGACATCTGGTCCAATTCAGCAGATGCAATGGCCACCACCATGTGCCATCTAACACTATCCCCTTGACACCCATTATTAGGCACAAGAAGAAGCCATTTAATTGCACAACCGAACAAATTAAGCCATTTTCTAGTCACACATAAGTTTTTTTTTTAGAGCCAAATGTTGGTGTTGTTAAGGGAAGAAAGAATCTGTTAACCGGAAGGATGGAACCCATATACATCCGTTCTTAATACTTCTTCGGCGTCTTAACTCGTACTTCAGAGCGACACCTTTGAATCGGTTATGAATATGAATAACAAAATTATTCAAACGTTAAAGGCAGCAATACCACTCCTCATAAATCAAAAGCATTGAACTTAGAATCACACATTTGCTTGTTAACAATCCCATAGCAAGAGTAGATGAATATGTAGATGCATTGGCTAGAGTGTCCTGCCCTCTACTCTGGCTGAAGGAGCAGTGTCCCTTTTCATTGGACTATTGTTTATACACTTCAGAGTTCTATATGAGGCTGGTAACCTTCTATGTTACCCGCTAGTGTATGCCCTCATGGATAAAATAGGAGTGTGCCACAATAAAAATTTGAATAGATATACAACACTACTCAAAATTTCACCATAATTGACACACAGTCTTTCCCATTCTAACTTAGTCTAGAAACTGTAGGGCAAATGGTTATTTGAATCACTGCTTTAAAATGGGTAAATTAGGGGACAGAAACTAAGAAAAATATCATACGACACTACCTGCTGAGAACATACCTGGTGGTCAAAGAAATCATGATATTTTGGTAGGTGCACATTCCATACATAAAGCAAACAACTCTCAATGTAACAATTCATGCTCCAACCATGGAAGCAGAAGAACGAGAAAAATTAGTCAAAACCATGCATATAAAAACCAAAGATCTGGTACAAAGGTTAACCATTCAAATCAGGTTTTCCCATTCTTCAACTAATACAGATGTCGAATTTCTTTAGCAAAAAGGGAACGTTGTTGAAAATGTTCACATTCCAAATAGGACGAACTCATAATTAACTGTGAACGTCTTATATGGGTATAGGCTTGATCTTGAAGTGAAGTGAAATAAGATTGAGAACAAAGCACTTCAAATCCTGCAAAAATATATATAACTAATGGGAATAAACAAAGACATTATCTGATAAGAAAAATACAAGCAAAACAAAATACTAACATATCACGGCCTCATGGGGGATATATAAATCATTATCTAAAACATGATGAAATACAGTCAAGAAATCACAATAGCAGACTTTTAAAGTAACAGTTAAATTAAGAACAGAATAATAACATTAAAACCATTACATAAACTATATAGGTGATTTTTAGGTTCATGTATGATAGTGATTGATGTATGTTGCTAGGCAAGTTTATATTTGGTTTCTTCATTTAGTTATGTGCTCTCCTAAATTCTTCTCATAGTCCCTAATCGAGGCAAGCATTTCTGTCTAGTTGTTAAGCCGTTTTGATATGCTTAAGCAGGTTGGTTATCGCCTTATTTGGCATGCAACGATCTGGACGTTATGGAAAGCGAGAAATGATAAAATCTTCAATAATGGGGTGAGTGTTTTCAAAGAAAATCCTGAAATACAGTATGATGTACCTAGTCAATCTTCTATGATTCATACTACATATAATTGTAGCTTTCTTTGTGTCACTACTTACTCGTCTCTTGAGATCATTCATTGTTGCTTATGCGAGGGAATACACTTTTTTTCAAGTTCGGAAACCTCTTAAATATCCACAAGTTCTTCAAGGATGGACAGGGATCAACTTATGCTGGTCATGTGACAGAAATGATTTTATAAAAATTCATTTGATCTAAGCTTATTATAGACCTTTACACATTGTAGCCAGGCAAGTTGAAAGTGAATGACAACCATTAAGTCAAAACCTTCAACCATAAGCTTTGGGAATATGACTGCTTAATACTTATTATCATGTTCACCATTTAGCATAATCAGAGAGGTTAAAAAGCAGCATGTTACGAACAATAATAAACAAAATTAACAAATAAAACATCAAACAGAAGATCCTACAAAGAAATTCATCAAAACAATCAATGTGCTCAATCACCTGAACAAGCCAGTGAAAATTTTGAAGCCCCTCAGGATCTGCACTGTTTTCAACTTCCGCAACAGTCCCAGTCTCAATCACCTGAACAATCAATGTGCTCATTCCCCATCACAATCTCAAGCTCCTGACGCCCTACCCGATCAGGTTCTGGCCAGTTGTGATCATCTTCCTTCATAATCTGAACAAAGCCTCCAATATCAACCAATCAAACAAACAACAATAATCACCAAACTAAACCCAAAACATAAGAAAAACACAATATACTAGGATAATTAAAAAAAAAAATCAACAAAAAAGCTAACATTAAGATTCAAATACGGAGACATATTTCATATTATTGTTTACTGTTTAATGTTTGCATTAAAATTGAAACACAAATTCAACAAAAATTGCAATAGGAAACGAGTAGGCATATAAGTAAAAGGTTTAAATACGTCTAGTCCCTCCAAATATGCCATTTTTTCTTTCAGTCGTTCAAAAAATACTTGTTTGTTTTTAGTCATTTGTAAATATGTCACTTTTTACCGTTTGAAATATCTGCAAGGATCATTTACATAAATTAGATTACCTCGCTGTCTAAAACCATACGACGGGATTCGTGAATAATGGCAGGAGATACGATACGTAAACCTCCTTACGAATGATAGTGTTGTTTTTGTAATTGGGGTTGTTAGCATAACGAAGCTTGCCATTATCTGTGAACTCAAACTCCAAGAATTCGTGGCCGTGCTTGCCCTTATGTCCAATGTGGTATCTCAAGTAGAACACTCCATTCTCTTCCTCACTTCCCATTTCTCTCAAACTCAAATTGCTACTAACAAAACCCTCTCTCCCCGATTTATTTACCAAGCTGGGTCGTTCACTTCTAATAGTCATTAATGTAATTAATTACCATTACAAATGTATCATGAAAAATCAAAATGATTTATGCTCATTTATATTTTTCATAGCACTATAGCAATATTTTGACATAAATAAATAACCACACCCCTGCAGTTATGACTGTACCCTATAAATATAGCATTATCCTTTTTTATTTTACGGAAAAATATAGCACTATATCCTAAAAAATTAACTTTGTGAAGTACGTATTTTCTTTTTCTTCACAGAAGTCATACATTGGGTGAAAGAAGCTTAGGTTTTATTAGCAGAAAAAAATAAAAAAACTCAGGTTTAGTACTTCTGAATTATGGCACTCAACAGTTTTTCCATCAAATGCAACAAAGAGTGTAAGATCATTATCATTCCCAATCGAATCAAAAGTGAACATGTTAATTAATTGAGTTGAATTTGTACATATGGTTAGTAAAAATAATATACACTTTCAGTTTTTCTTTAAACGGTCAATTTTAACTTCTTTTTTTTAACCAAAAATCACTTATATTATTTCATTCATCACAATAGAAGTAATATATGATGGAATCAAATCAAAGATGTGGTGACGAACATACAACTTTAACACCATAACTAAAGTATGGACAACAAAATTTGTTCGTCTACGAATATAACTTATCTTAAAGTTGGGATATTGATCTAATAGTGATCTACATATAGACATGATATTACCGAATTTGGATTGATTCTTAAACCTATCAACAATACAATCCACCACTAGCTTGCAATCTAGTTCAATTTTCACGTTTGATAGTCCTAATTCCACAAGCCATAACATGGCCTCTTTTAATCCCAATGTCTCTGCTTCTAAAGGAGAAGGAATGTAGTCATACCACTTTGTTAGAGCTTTGAGAAAATGGTCATGAGCATTCCGTAGGCACATACCAGGCAATTATGAAGCATTGTTGATAACCAAAAAGTGTTGCAGGTTTGCCTTGATTGATCTTCTCACATGTTGTTTTCCATTGTTGCTTACTCCTTTACCATATTGCCCAATGTCCATAGAAGTTTGTAAGATCTTCTCTCTTGAGACTTTCATTAGTGTGATGTATAGGACCAAATGATATCCTTTTGGTGAGCATGACTTGACAAATTCGTCAGTTTCACTTAGGAAAATAGGAATTATTTTTGCATTTAAATTTTGTTTAATTATATGAAATCTTTATTGCAGTTCTTCTATTTTATCGTTGAAGGTATCCGCAATGGTTAAAGAAATAGGGTCTTGGGTAATATTTGCAATAGAAAACAAGGAAGGCACAAAATAAAATTGGTTACAGAGAAGGCACAATTTAGTAATTATAGGTGATGGATGGGAACGGAAATAGGAAAAAAAAGTTATTTTATTTTTCCTTTTTCTTTCCATAAAAAGTATTGTTCTGTTTTTGTTAGTAAGAATAGTGAATTTCACTTTTCATAATCACCCTTGGAATGTTGCATTCATCCCATGAAAGAAAAAAAATTAACCTTCAAATATATAGACTTATTTCTTTCATTACAGAAGATATGGATGTGTCTTTTAGTCGATTCTTCTTTTGAGAAGGAAGCATGTGGTCCATTTCAAGAAAATGGAAAATCACACTAATGACTACAACTTCCAAATAAATAAAAAAAATGAAATTAACTAACTAATATGACAAAGTCAAAACTTAGAGCAGCTCCTGTAGGAGCACCTGTTTGGCTATTTTATAAAGTACTCAGGATGAAGCTGAATTTAAGTTCTTGATATTTTTATTTATTAGGCAGGGAGGGGGGAAAAAAAGACTACAACTTCCTATTGGATATTGCCATCATTAATCAACAGTGTTTCAATCTACTCCTTATCGGATTTTGTGGGTTTAAATTTAGAGGCCACTTTCAACTTATAGTCACGGTTATAATTGAATGATCATCTTATAATTTAGCATCAATACCATTCGAGCTAATCTTATGGTTTTAAATGGATCGATCTAAATATGACTAATAAGAGTGAAGTTTTTAGAGTAAAAAGAATAAGTGGATAAAAAATTAGGACTGAATACTACTTGAATTAGGAACAAGTATCATCCGTCTCAATGTGTCCCTTATTACCCACCCTTATTATTTGTCGATTATCAACTTGAAATAGCCACTTATTTACATATTCTGATGCAAGTATGGTAAGAGTTAAGACAAAGATGGGAATGTTTTTTTTTATCAACCAAGCTAAGCAAAATAAAAAGCTACACCAATTAAGATACTAGCACACTTCTACTATTGTCGGCAACAAAGCAAGTGACCCGACGAATAACCTCACCAAAGCCTATCACCTCTAGTCTACACCACCAGCTATATATTATACCAATTAAAGAACCATTAACAACCAGCTACACAAAAGGACACCATTGATATTTACTTGCAAACCAAGAAATCAAGCAACGGAATAAAATACTTACTTGCACACCTCATTCTAAACAAATAGCTCATTCCTTCATGTATTTGAAGCTTTATGATAGAGATCATCTACCCCTATCTTTATCATCAATTTTTTGTTAAGTTCAACTCTAATTATGTTATAATCATTATCAACTTTTTTGTTAGTTGGGGCGTTTGCCCTATAGTTTATGCATACAAGTAAGAGTTTAAAAACACTAGAGGTGTATGTAGCATAAATTATTAGTGGACAAAGTGTGTGAATTGAATATTCGTAATGGATAACAAAACTTTTCCTCAAATGCTCTTTTGGTAATATGTGTGAATATTGTAAACTTTCAAATACCTAATTTCATTCTTAAAGACTAAAATCATATTTTATATTGACTAGAAATATATTTAATTCTTTTTGAACAGAATATCTGATTTTCCCAAACAAGTAGCTAGCTTGCTGAATTGATTAACAACGAAAGAGTACTGGCTAGCCAATAAATAAAAAGTTAAACCCCTTAAAAGCAAAGATAGTAGCGTGATCGTTCTAAAAGTTAATTAAAACCTTCTACAATGACATCCTCTAAGAACCTCAACATTCAAGTACATAATCCCACCTTCATCTTGTTTGGACGTTACTTTGATGGAAAAAGATATCACCTCAAGTCGTATTACTCGTCAATGATACAACTCGTGACTTCTAGAATGTCTGGAATTGTTGATCATTAATGTTAAGACAATTTGAAATACAGATTAAATTTTTTTAAAATAAAAGATTGATTCACTAATGAAACTTTTTGTTTTTTAAACAAGGATTGGTTTAATTTGTTGCACTTTATGGCAATGTATATCTAAATCAATTCAATTTAGTTCAAATTAAATCATATTAATTTTGATAATTCAAACTCAGCCTTCGTCAAAATAAAAGTATTGAATGCAGCTAGTTTAATTATTTTTTTAGAGGAATGCAGCAAGTTTATCACGCCAAGTTTTTTTTTGGAATAGCCACGCCAATTGTTATAGTATTGATTTTTTTTTTTAAAAGAAGACAAAATTATATGAATAGACTCAAGATTAAGCACAAAACTTTTCCTTTTAAACCAAAAAAAGATTAAGCACAAAACGTGCAAAACTGAGAAAAGTTACACATAGTCTGCAATATGCTTTTGTTTCTCTTTTGACCAGCTTTTTCAAAGTAGGACATTATTTCTAACCTAAAATCTACAAATTATTGATAATAAAGTTTGATAAGCAATAACAATGCTTTTTTGGACTGAATCTAATATAATAATGCCATCTTTTGCATTTGTCAATTATTTATGTTCAAGTTCTTGTTCATCACTTTAATTTTCTTAACATTAATTGAAACCGAAAATGTTATTTTTCAGTTCTCTTTAATCACAATATTGTTTATTTTATATATAAACATTGTAATGATTTTTTTGACTGAATATAATATGATAATGCTACTTTTTGTATTTTTCAATTATTTAACTTAAACTTCTTTATATCGCTTTAATTTCCTAACTTTGATTGAAGCCCAATTATTCATCTTCATTACTCTTTGTCAAAAAAAAGCAATACTTTTATTTTTGAAAGGAAAAACAATACTTTTGTATCACCTAATAAACTGTGGGAGCCCAAGAAATTTGGAGGGTTTCATTTCACTTGGTTTAGCTTTTTTAAGCGGAGGAATCATGCAATGAATTCCATATTCCATACTAACCTAAAAAAAAACACCACCAAAAATAATACTAACCTAAAAAACTTAAGATAGTCAAGTTAAAGGGCTCTTTAACACATGGTCCTTATTTTCTATAACAATTTTCTGTACAAAACTTTTCTCACTCACATTTAGATTTCTATTCCATCTTTAACAAATTTCAATTTTATCATCAAACGCAACAAATAAAAATTATGTTAAAGTGAGTATTCATCCAAGTTCTACATTGACTAGTTGTAAGAAGAAAGAAATAGAGAGTTATTATAAATATGAAGGGTTAGTTTGAGTTTTCTTTCTATACAACAACTCTAGTCTTTTAGGCGTACTAATTAAGGGTTTGAGTAGTTGTGTCATGAAAAGGTTCTTAATTTTTATGTGTAAAAATTATAGTCTTGTAATTTTCTTGACGAGGACATACATAAGTCATCAAGACACGAGGGATGCAATCTAAAGCTTGGGAGGTCATATGACAATTGACAAGGTCATGTGCAAATGGTAATGTACCATTTTATTCCAATATCACGCTTCATCTAGCTATATTGAACCGTTATCACAGTATTTAATTTTGTAAACTCATTTGAAACCAACTGGTAACTTACCATCAGGAAAATCAATCAAAATCCAAGTAGTATTGTCTTCAAGTGCCTTAAATGTGAAAGTACTAGTAATAGAAAATGAGAGTAATATTATTTACTTAAAATATGGATGACAGTAGCGTTTATCCAAACAATATTATTAAATCTGAAAATGGATAACCATTATTGGGCAACAGGCACAACATGTCATGGAGGGAAGAAAGAAGTTGTGAACGTAACGCCTCAACTAATGTAATGGCAACTCCTCATGGACAAAAGTAAAGTCATAATCTTAGCAACTAGAGAGGAAAAAAATGCAATGGCAAATCAAAGAACATGAGAGTGTGGGTGAAGAGGGAACGCACTCCTAGCCAATTGCCATTCCCGTGGTCATGAAATAATGTGTATGTGTGTGCAAGCTGGTGTTGGGTCTGTTGGCCATGGGCCCCTCTCCCTTATCTCCTTAATTTTCTTCTCTCAAGTATTACTACTGGTAGATATATCATATTACAATGCGCCTTGTCAGGATCGCACTCATCATGACCATATAACAACACACTCTTTAACCGTTAGCAACATGTACTTTTTAACACATTTTTTTTAATAGTGATATTTTAACAACTATTTTGCTACAATTTTTGAGACAACTTTGTTGTTCTCTCTTTTTATTGATAAAAAATAATAGAGAGAGAAATAAAAAGATAATATGAGCATGAGAAAGAAAATTGTATAAAAATTGTATCAAAATGGTTGTACAAATTATATCATTTTTTTTTACTAACGTATATTGGTTTCACCAAAATACGTACAAGTTTGATGGACCTCATGAATTTCAACTAATAAGACAGTGTATTGCAAAATATGTTTAATGAGTGTACTGATGTTGCAAGTACTATTTTGAAACTTTTGTTATTTGAATTTTGGAGACTTACTTATTAGTAGAATTATGGCATACCTCAAAATAGGATTAAAAGAGTGTTGAAATGTGTCCATATGGATTACTAAAATTCTTACGTCGGCAACGAGAGAGTTGAACTCATCTTTTTAAGGGTGTGAAATTAACAACCCTTTACTATCTGGATAAATATTTTAGGGTTGTGATATAGAAATGTAAGTATGTTGACCGTATGCCTTTTTACAAAATTTTAGCCTTGCACGCAAATTGAGGATAAGAAATAAATTATTAAAGTGCATGGATGGTATATATACTCATTGTCGGACAATTTTACTGTGTGTTTGTTTCAAGTTTACCAAATTTATTCTTAGGAATAACATTCCTTGGAATATAAAAATGTAATTTTTTTTGTCTAGTAGCTTAGTGGCTAGAGCTCACACATTTAAATGTGGAGAAGTGGAGTGTCCATGATTCGAACCCCGACCCCTGCATAAATTATGCAATGTCCCTGCCAATTGAGCTAAGCTCCCATGGACAAGATGTGAATTTTATTTCAAGGTATTTAGGAAAAATATGTTTGGTTAATTTTATAATATTAATAGGAACCATAAAAATAAGGATTATAATAGGTAACTATTTATGAATTTATTCTCATCTCCATGAGAACTTTATTCCCACCATTTTCATTGGGAAATTTTTTCTATTCCCAAGAATATTTTATACCCGAGAATAACATTTAGTAAACTTGAAACAAACATAGACATATATATTCCTATGATTTTATTCCCGAAAATCAATAAGTATAACTTGAATCAAACACACCCTTAATGTTGTTCAAATATCTTTTCCCCAATTTTTTTAAGTGATTGGACAAACTTTTGTTGACATCATTTCCTCCCTTAATTAATGTGTTTTTTTATTTTCGGTAAAAAATTTAATTTTACAAAATTATTTTAGCTCCCCTAAAAAAAGTATTAGGGTGTGTTTGTTTTAAGGCAAGAAATTACATTCTTTAGAATGCTATTTTTAGGAATAATATTTCTAAAAATATCATTCCTTCCCATGTGTTTGGTAAAATTTAGGAATGTTTTACAAATTATTTAGTTAAAAAAACAAAAATGGAAATAAACGCGAGTTATAGTGAGAATTTATAGCAAGATAAGTTCTATTCTCATGGGAATGTAAAATTCTTATCATTTAAGCATGTGAATAAGAATAGAAGAAATCGTATATGTAAATAACATTCATGTGAACAAATTTTCAAAACTTAAATAAACATGAGAATGTTGCATTTCCAATCTCATATTCTCGGGAATCATATTGCAAACCTTCGAACAAACACACATTTATAATAATAAGATTTCATACCCTTTTTTCAAAAGCAAACCTCGTAATAATAATAACTACGTTCACCTTTTTTATTAGTATGTTATATTATATTAATTTATTGTTTGTTTTTTTTTTCTTTTCAAAAGCAAACCACATAATAATAATAAGTACGTTCACCTTTTTTATTAGTATGTTATATTGTATTAATTTATTGTTTGTTATTTTTTTAACAATATTTATTAGTTTATATTTTAATCTATATTTTTATTTTTTCATATGTTTCAAATTAATCGATCAATTTCAAAATGTTAGTTTTTAATATATTTTATATTATACTTGTATCAAACCTATCATTTTATTGTGTATATGTAATATTAATAAAAAAAATTGCAATTGATTTTTTTTATATTCAAATATGGATCAAAAATAAACCGTTGTTAGTTGGATCAAATCAATTTTTTTAAAAGAGTCATCAAAATCAAACCACGTGAGATTTTGATTTTGGATAGGATATTATTTTTGGATGCCTAAAACTGATCGAAACCGTAATGCGGACACCTCTGGGTGTTGTCCTATAATTGACTTAAACTTGCAAAAAAAAAAAAAAAAATTGGGGTAAAACAAGTATCGTCCACGTGCAACTGTAGAGACTATTATCTCGAGTCTTGTGGAACTGAAGTGGGCAGCAAACTCTCCCAAAGAGTTTTAACGTTGTTGCGTACCCAGAACTAGATTCGAACACATGACCTTAATTAAGTTTGAAGAGAACAACATGATCTCATTTAAGCGCTTTTGAATAAACTTGCAATTTTTTAAAAATAAAAATAGACCTACAATTTTGATTTCTAATTAAATTTAAAAATCTAGACCCATTAATGGATAGAAATGTTGGTAATATTCTATTTGTTAAAAAAAAACATTCACTGAACTTGAATATTGTCTTCAAAATGCGCTAAATGATTTTATGCATGGCTTTAAAACATTTTTTTTTAAGAGATTAAAATGAATTATATTACCACAAAGAAGGCCTTCCTAGCACAAGATGAGCCAAAGAAGAGAACCTAAAAGTCAATATAAAGAATATACAATGGTTACAAGGCACATGCCTACACCACACAACGACCAGAAACAACTACAAAATTTAGCCTATGCCAAGCAAAGAGAACGGACTAAGCCACCAACCATGATAGTTGAAAGGGAGGGTTATATACTTCCCCTTCAGCCACTGATAGGTTAGCAATTTAATCCGATCCACTACCTGTAAAATTGAGGTATCTATTGCATTAAAAACTTTGTTGTTCCTAGCCTTCCAAATTTCCCACACTGTCGCTAGCCATATAACCTGTAATATAGATTTCCTCGATTTAGTAACACCTCCCAGATGATGGAATTGATGAAAATGCCCTGCTATATCATTAGGCAAAACCGTAACAACTCCGAGCCACTGTAAAATATGATTCCAAACCAAACTAAAATGCATGCACTGTAAAAATAGGTGAGTGGATGTTTCAACCGACCCACAACCACCAACACAAAATTGGTCATCAAAGTCTAGCACACGACGCCTATGTAAATTATTTTTAGTTGAAAGTCGGTCACGTAATAGCCGCCACATAAACAACAACACCTTCAAAGGAACATCCTTGTGCCAAACAGAAATAACTGTCTCCTGATTTGCCGCTATCCCCTGAGAAGTGATAGAATTATAAGCGCTTCTCACCGTGTAACTTGAAGATGAATCCGCCTTCCACGTCCAATTATCCTCCCTGTGAACCTGTAAAGAAACACTATGAAGTAAAAGCGTGAGCTCTCCCAACGACTCCTCCTCCCAAGCGAACAACCTAGGCCTCCACTTCCACGTCTCACCCGCCCCTCCCCACCCTAAAGATCGCATCGCTGCCACTGACTCCCCTTTTAGTAACGACAACTCGTACAACCTACTAAATCTATCCCTTAAGGACACCTCTCCCACCCAAACATCAG
>Ga0228711_1009871_pt1 | contig 12761 bp, 8 predicted proteins | sample MedpolnodulmetaG_2_FD_177996 | JGI IMG/M metagenome (GOLD analysis project Ga0228711, IMG submission 177996) | Root nodule microbial communities from Medicago polymorpha collected in Santa Monica, California, United States - brown nodules | ecosystem: Host-associated > Plants > Roots > Nodule...
GAACTCACTCAGACTCTGAACTACTTCAGACTCTGAACCTGAGGACAGTTATCTAGAACGTAAAAGAAGAAGTTTCCAAAAACACAATTCAACCCCCCCTTCTTGTGGTTTTTCTCACCTTCACTCTATACATTTTCACGATTGACTGGTTGAAGGCTGGCATAGATAGCAGAGCAAAACCACATACAATCAGTTTTTTTAATGCAAATAGTTACTGCTTGAAAGTAGACATCTATCACAGTAACATCATAATCACAACCTTTGCTTTTTAACACCCAAATACCTCCCGAATGACCGAAAGCTTCAGAGAGAGCACATATTTCATAACCCAGACGATTCCAAAATAGTGATGCTTTCGAGAAAGGACAATGAGTTTCCATGATAAAAATAAAGAGAGGATGATGTTTCTTTACCAATTCCTTAGCATGTCGGCGACCCTCAAGGCTAATAGCACCTCGAATGTTCCAGCTCAAAATAGTAAGGTCTTCAAAATCCATTATATTGTAGTGTTGTAGGGTGATCACACCAGTGTCCTCTCACAACAAGGTGAGAAAAACCAAACTCTCACAACGAGGAGAGAAAAACCGTAATTAGGCATCAGCAACCATCATGTCCAGTAACCATTGACCATTACAAGAAAAGAAACACAAAAGCTCTCACAACTATGGAGAGAATACATTCAGCAATCGGAAGCTTTAGTCGAGAGATTTAGAAACCTGGGACTGAATCGTAGTCACAATCGTAAGTGAATCGCAATCGCACGAAGAAAAGTGAAGCATCCGCAATACGTAAGCGTGTTTCTTATCGCAATTGCATATCACATAACAGGTCGCAACCACAATTGCTAGTTTTTAATTCAGATTTAATCGCAATCGCAGAATAAGTACTTTCTTATGGCAATCGCAATTAGCATACATATACTTAAATCACATGAATCATGGAAAAAAGGTGTTTGGACGTACCTTACCTAAGTTTGTTGAACACGTGTTTGAGGATTTCAATGAAAGTGGCTAAGGTTATTGAAAGCTTAATGAATGAATGAAAGAAAGAATCATGCGATATGGATTGTTTATTGTGACTAATTCTGGAATCGGTGTTGGCACATGATCGCTAAATCGCTTACTTAGAGGAGAAAAGAAAGAAAAAAATCAAGGACCATTCAGGGTTATCTAAGTGATGGTATTTCCATCAAATGTTGATTTGATTCATAATGAGAGAATTGAACAGAAATGAAGACATTCCTTTATTTTGTAGGCTCACCAAAATCTGATCTCTTTTCCTCTTTTTGATCTCCTCTCAACTAGTTATGCAATTTGAATGGTAAATGTGTGATAAAGACAATTTCATCCTCTTTGTAACCAATTAGCAAAGAAGATATTTGTATATCTCCCTATTATTACCTCATTTACTGAAATTTATTTCATAATATTCAATTGCCTCAAGTAAACAAATCAATATCATAATGTTCGTCCTCGCTATGTTGGTCTGGTGCATTGCTGCACTTAATTGAATTTAAATTGCCACTAATGCACATGGGACCATTCAATGATTATCCTTGACCAACAAAGTAAACTATTCCTAACCCCAAGAGAAGTTGTCTAGAATACGTTTGGAACTTTAAAACCTGATATTGGAATTATTATTACATGTCCAAACTATTGGGAGTTTAATTCAGTTAGTTAGAATGTTAGTTTGAGTTAGTTAATTAGTTAACATGTGAATTAAGTAACAATTAACTAGTTAGCTTGTTGGTTAAGTAACCATAGTTTGTTATAGAGTTTGTTGCATTACTTGATGTATATATGTACTCTAGAATCACTTGTAAATACTATGAGTTTCATTGCTATCAATGAAGAGTTTGTTTTCAATTTTCTATTCTCTCAGTTTCTCTCAAACCCTAAAAACCATTTTACAAGTTTTTGCACCTTTCCTCTAAATTGTTCTATCAAATTGGTACCAAGAGCCTGGTTCGATCACCATTGTTCGAGAATCTGTGAAGGATGGAAACTCACAACAATGGAAATTTCTATGTGCACCTACTAGTCTTTGATGGAAAGAATTATGATCAATGGGTTGTGAAGATGAAGGAGTGATCTTCAGGTATCAAGATGTTCTTGATGTTGTTAATGATGTCATAACAACATTAGCAAGAAAACAACTAATATTCAGAAAGATGTGAACAAGGATGCAATGGAGAAAGATGGGAAAGCTATGTTCCTTATTCATCAGTGTGTGAGTAGTGAAATCTTTAAGAAGAATATGCGTTATGAGAATGCTATGGAAATATGAGATACACTTGAAATATTGTATTCAAGAGATGGAAAATTGAAGAAGGTGAGGCTTCAAGCAAGGAGAAGACAATATGAGATGTTGACTATGGAAGAAGGAGAATCCATAAGTCAATACTTTGATAAACTGGTGAATCTTGCAAATCAGATAAGAAAGGAATGAAGATAACATCACTGATTTTATGAAAATAAAGAAGGTTATTTGAACCTTGACGCCAAGGTTTGATCATATTGTTGTGGCATTGGAAGAATCCAAAGACTTGGATAAAATGAAGATTGAAGAACTGCAAGCAAGTCTTGAAGCACATGAATTGAAAATAGCTGATAGAATCAAAGAAAAGGTCAAAGGTTCTGCATTTGATCAGGCTTTGCAAGCCCAATATGTAAAAAAGGGAAAATACAAGAAAGCGAAAAGCCTCGGATTCATCAATCGTACAAGAATGGTGAAGGTTCAAGTAAGAATAAGGAATGGTAACTTGAAAGAAGAAGCAAAGCTTGCATCAAGTCAGAAGAAAAAGACTGATAAGAAAGAAATTATGTGTTACAATTGTCACAAGTGGGGTTATTATGCCTCTGAATGCAGATCCAAAAGAGTTCCAAGGAACAAAGGTGACGAAGCTCAGTTTTCTCAAGATGAAGACTCAAATTCAGATGAAGTACTTTTGATGGCCACAAACAAAGGTGATGAAGAAAAGAATGATGAATGATACTTGGATACTGGATGCTCAAATGACATGACATGTAATAAGTATTGGTTCTCTGAGTTAGAAGATTCAATGAATAAGAAGATAAAATTTGCAGACAATAGCATAGTTTGTGCTGAAGGAATTGGCAAGGTCATGATCCATAGAAAAGATGGGAAGAGAGCTTGTATCACTGGTGTGTTATATGTGCCAAACATGAAGAGTATTCTCATTAGTATAGGCTAATTACTGCAAAAAGGCTATACTATGAAGATGGAAGAACAAACTATGAGAGTTTTTTACTGCAAGAATATATTGATTCTGAAAGTTTTATTGCCAAAGCAAAGAACTTTCAAGATCAATATAAATGTGATTGAAGATCAATGTTTACAATTTGAGACTAAGAATGAAAAATAGATATGGCATCAAGGATATCGGCAAATCAACTTCAGAGATTTGAATATGCTCAGTAAGAAGAAGATGGTGCAAGGATTACCATAAATCAAGCTACCTATTAAAGTGTGTGAAATGTGTGGCAATGAAAAACAATCAAGGAATTCATATAAAGTTGAAGTACTAGTTAAAGCAACAAGGAAGCTTGAAGCAATTCACTTTGATGTGTGTGAACCTTTTGAGGTAAAATCATTGAGATGTAACAACTATTTTGTAACATTCATATATTGAACAATATTATCTATACTATATATAAAGGGGATAAAGATTTCCCGCTAACTTTTTTAATATTTCAATTATACCCGTAAACAAATTTTCCTATATTAATATTATATTGCTAGTGTTATTAAAAAGGTAAAAATTTATATTATATTTGTTAAATTATAGTTATTATTCAAAAAGATAAACATGGATTATTAGGTTTGTTACTGATGGACGATTTGTCAAGTGCAGCAAACTGAAACAAGTAATAAAGTTGTAAGTTATCGTCTCCATGTGGATTGTAGTTCAACATTTTATTGTTATTGTTCAGGCGCTGACAGGATCGTCAGTCATATACCTTTGCCTATAGATTAGCTCAATCGCTAGTTGGAAAGCATTGAGAATTGAACATATACAAATTAAATTATGCAATTGAGTCATAAACTGAATAAAACTTTATTAATTGAATCCAACAAATAAGTAGATGTTCATCGTGGAACCCTAATAAAGAGAGGTTTAGTTACTCATGGTAATTGACATCATTACAAAAAAAAAAGGACATACCCTACACAACAAGAGGAGGAGAAAGCCCTGCCTTGAAGCTCTGGATGCCTGACTCTTGCCTTGTATCGAAAACTTTCTGAATGACTAAAAGTGTGAGCAAATATCTCTATTTATAGGCATGTTTGCTTCTAGGTTAATATATGATTTATGGGTTTTCCCACCGATCAAAGCTTAAAAAAAAAGCAAACTGTGATTTCTGCACGTAGCAAAAGCGCATGCACATAATGCTATGCACATGATAACATTACACAGCCACAAAGCGCATGGGCACACAACATATGCGCAGGGCACATTTGACAACTCCTCAAGGGCAAAATTTTCATTTTTCGTCCTTTTTTGAGTGTTCTCCCTATTTCAAATGTCTTCGAACTTGAGATTAATTTTCCCAAACTTGTATTGTTTTAAAAAAAATTAAGAACAACCGATCTTCATTCTTTAAATCCCTTGGTCCTTCAAGCGGTGTCTAGATATTCCAAATTACATGATTTAGTAATAAAAGACTCAAAACACCTATGGAGTTGCATGTTTAGGGATAAAAGTGAATTACGATGACTCAAATGAAAACAATAAAAACTATTTCTCAAGCGATGGACACATCCTCTAAATGACCTCTTATTTGCCTTCAAATTCAAAGAAATATCTAAAACCATAGTCTGAACTATCATATGATGCTTCTTCATCACCACCCAAACTTAATCTGTTACTTGTCCTCAAGTAACAAAATAGAATGAAGTCAAAATTTACATGAATTTTAGAATTGAAACATACCTTTCCATAGATGGTGCTCATATTGTTACTCTTCTTACTTTCATACTTGACTAACATATCACTTCCATGAAAGGGGGAAATGCTTAGAGAGGATACTTATATTTGCAACCACATTCAATTCCATGACATGCATATGTATCTCCTAAAGCTAGTTAGGTTGATCAATGTATTTTCTAGATTCCAGTCGCCATGTGATTGTATCTTGCTATGAATTTGAAGCAATTCAAAATGGTCATTCAAAATTCAATATTGCCACACATACATATAAAGGTGTTTTCAAGATTATAACGTGGCTTATGATAAGGTGTGATATATTTGGAAACTTACGGTAACAAACAACTTTGGAAATAGTTCCTAAAGATTCCGTAATTAAAATACTTCAATCAAACCTTTAGCTTTGTGTCATTACCAGGATTGATGGGGTACTAGCATTTGTGCCAAACAATTAAGGGTATTAGTAGAACTCCTTATTCCTTTTCTACCTTTTTTGTTTGAAGATACGACACTTTTTTTTTTTGGCTCTTTTTTGCTTCTTTTTTTTTGTGTTTTATCTACATTTTTCATTTCATTCATATTTTTTTATTTTTATAACCAAGTTCGCCTAGTAGTAACCTACCCCAAATTTAAGATGTTGCTAATTTCAAATAGCAACCCCAAACTTAATTTTAAATCATGACAGGTATTTTACTAGGCTATTTACTCCAAATGAATCAAACAGATATAATATTGTAGGGTTCAATAAAGTTTCTCATAGGTGTATCACTGTGATGATGGAATAACATATGATGTTTTTAGTATAATTCTTTGCATTTGAAGGTGAATTAGAAGTCAATTAGAGGAGTTGTCTTTGGTTTGAGGAAACTTTTGTATTGTTTTTATTCGAATCGTTTTAATTCACTTTTATCGTAAATAATGTTACTACATTGGTGTTTTGTAGTGAGAAATCATTTAAATCGACAAATCAAGACATCAAGAAAAAGATCAAGGATATGAAGATTGAAGACAATGGTTCTTAGAAGATTTTTTTAAGACGATACAAAGTAAAGAAAATTCATTTAAAATTCCAAGGCAAATATTGCAAGACATAAGAACGGGCGAAAAGGAAAAAAACAGTTGAATTCTCACCTGAGGGGATGTCTCATGCGCCCCTGCCCATGAGGTCATGCGCGTTGCGCATGGAGCAATCCTGGTTACTGCCCCATGCATGAACAAGACGAGAAAGTGTTTTTTTTCTCTTAACCCCTAAGTAATCATGCACTATAAATAGAGACCCTTGCACACTATTTTATTCATTCAGAAAACTAACGGTACAAGACAAGGTTCAAAACATCAGGAGCTTCAAGGCAGAGGATCTTCATCCTTCTCTTGTTCTATTTAAGGTTTGTTTTTCTGTTGTTTTGTAATGAGATCGGTTTCCATGCGCAACTAAACTTCTTTGACTAGGGTTTCATGATGAACCCCTCCTTGTTTGTTGGATTCCATTAATAAAAAATTTATTTTGTTTATAATCTAAAGTCTGATTTAATTCGTATATGTCCGCTTTTACCAAAATCCTAGATGGAGCAATATTAGGACTGACAACCATCGCCTCCATTTGAACAAGATAGTAATGAATTGATTGTTTTATAATATAATTGAATCTAAGTATGAATTTAGGGCTATAACTCATCTTTTGGGACCCTCATAATTTTCTAGGGTGAATTGTGGAGAAAGCTATGTCCACAGAACCTTTAAATGACAAGGGGGAAACTAAAACAAGCTATGTCCACAGTTTAGTCACTAGTTAGATGGGGTCAAGGTTGTTTTCGATGGAATCTTTAAATGACAATGGGGAACTAAAACATGTTTTTTTACAGGTTTTTTTTCTTCAAAACTCACCCATATGGCAGGGGTGAAAACATTATTTAACCCTAAGGCTTTTAAGGTGAAATGTGCTTGTATTTATTCATTCCTTTGGGTTTGGTCTGGTCCTCACAAGATGTTCGTTCTCTATTGTGATGTTTAATATTATTTTACTTTTCCATGTATTTCTTTAGGCGATAAGGGATAACTTTACTTTTCGAGGTGTTTCTTTAGGCGGTAAATGATATGAGTGTCAACCTATATGGGATTCCATTTCTCAATCTGGTGTAGGAGAGTTTCTTTAGTATTTTATTATTTCAACCCAATTTTATTATTTGTTCGTTTTGTTTTATGTTTGGATTTTCGGGGCATTAAGATTTTGTTATTTCCATATTTAAGTTTAACGGTTGTAGCTTAAGTGGCAACTATGATTTACCCCCTGTAATATAGATCATTTTTTGTTTTCCCCCCTATAAAATATTTTTTATGATTTATCCCTTGTAAAATATATTTTTTGGAATAGCCCCTTAATGGGTCATTCAAAAACGAAAATTTCAGCAAAAAAAAACCAAAAATTGGTTTTTGAATGACCTGTTAGAGGGTATTCAAAAAAAAATTACAGGGGGGTAAATCAAAAAAAAATATTCTATAGGGAGGAAAACCGGAAATGACATATATTACAGGGGGTAAAGCACTATTAAACCATAATATTTTAAAGATTTTTCTCAATTTCTGGTGGATTCTAAAATCCTAATTTCACAATTTTGTCACTTGCAAACTTGTTTCTTCAAAACTCACCCAAATGGCATGGGTGAAAACATTATTTAACCCTAAGGCTTTTAAGGAGAAATGTGCTTGTATTTATTCATTCCTTTGGGTTTGGTATATGTTGGTTCACTATTGTGATGTTTAATATTATTTTACTTTTCCATGTATTTCTTTAGGCGGTAAGGGATAACTTTACTTTTCGAGGTGTTTCTTTAGGCGGTAAATGATATGAGTGTCAACCTATATGGGATGCCACTTCTCAATCTGGTGTAGGAGAGTTTCATTAGTATTTTATTATTTCAACCCAATTTTATTATTTGTTCGTTTTGTTTTATGTTTGGATTTTCGGGGCATTAAGGTTTTGTTATTTCCATATTTACGTTTAACAGTTGTAGCTTAAGGGGCAATTATGCTTTACCCCCCTGTAATATAGATCATTTGCAGTTTTCCCCCTGTAAAATAATTTTAAAATATTTTTTTGCGGGGGTGTAAATCAAAAAAAATATTTTACAGGGAGGAAAACCAGAAATGACATATATTACAGGGGGTAAAGCACTATTAACCCATAATATTTTAGAGAGTTTTCTCAATTTCTTGTGGATTCCAAAACCCTAATTTTACAATTTTGTCACTTGCAAACTTGTTTCTTTTCAATCTAGGTTTAACGCTTGCTAGCCTCTGCTTCCAACTGCGTTAGTTGACATTAGAGAAGGTTTCCCCTGTTCTTTCTTGAACGTGATTTTGCCATGGGAGTTCAACCGGTGACGAGGCAAGAGTTTTATGCTTTAGCCGCAGCCATCAACGCTTTAACGGCACAGGTGGCGTCGTTAACAACTCGCACGGATAACAACCCCAACAACAACAACGCCAACAACAACAACAACAACAACAGAAACAATTTGAATAGGGGAGGAGGACTAGATAGGGTTCACAACAACAATCAGACTATGGATGATTCGAGTTCTGAAGAGGAAGAAGTTGTGACTAAAGAGGGCGATGAACATGAGAATCACCACGATTACCGCATAAAGGCAGATATTCCCTTGTTTTATGGAACGATGAGGGTAGAAGAATTTCTGGATAGGCATATTGATGTTGACAAATTTTTCGACGTCATGGACGTCCCGGAAAGCAAACAGGTTAAGATGGTTGCGATCATACTGAAAAGGAAAAGAAAAAACCCTATTCGAACTTGGAGAAGGATGAAACAATTGATGCTTGAAAGATTTTTACCCAAAGACTACGAACAATTTTTTTTATAGGGAGATTACGAACAAATTTTGTATAAGATGTATATTGAATGTGTTCAGGGCAAGCGATCAGTGACGGAGCACACGGCTAAATTTTTGTGTTTCTCTGAACGTAATGAATTGGCCGAATCCGAGAATCAGAAAGCGGCTCGCTACATTAGTTGTTTGAAAGGATCCTTGCAAAAGAAGATGGGATTGCAAACTGTTTGAACCATTGCTGAAGCGACCAATGTAGCTCTTAAGGCAGAATTAATAGAAGGTAGGACAACAAACTTTGATTTCTTCGATCATATTTTATTAAGAAATAATGCATCTGTCATAAATAAAGTTCAATCAAAACCTTCAAAGATAATATCCTTTAATGATTCTCCATCTCCATCAAAGTTTAAACCATTGGATGATGCACCGGATATAGAAGAAGAAATTCTACTAGAAAGTGATAGTGATATTGGTGAGGAGATTCATCCTTTAGGCGAAGAACTTAATGTACTAGATGGAGTCACATATAAACTAATCACAGGTGAAGCACTGAATACTAGTTTGAAGGATTCAAATGCTTCTGATATAGTTAACAAAAATATTTCAAATCCAAAAGAGCTTCTGAACATATTGAATAATGCAGTGAAAGAGAAATTTCCAATTTTGATAGTTGCAGAGGGAATTAAGCAGGATGCTCTTGCTCTAATTATTAAAAATAAACTTAGGAGCATGTTTAAGGTTGCTGCTATTAAGGCTCCTGCTTTTGGGGAACGCAAGAATCACTACTTAGAAGATATTTCCATCTTGACTGTAGGTCCTGTGATAAGAGAAGATATGGGTTTCACCGTAGAAAAATCTAGCACGTATGTGCTTGGTTCTGCTGCCAAAGTTGTCATTACAAAAGATTCTACCGTAGTAGTCACTAATGGGAGTACTAGAGAAGCAATTGAAAAGAGGGTTAATCAAATTAAGAGCCTTATAGATGATACCGTCAACCAGTAGTCATCGTCAATCTATATTTTTCCGTCGGTACCATCTTCGCTAAAATCACCACCACCTCTGTAGAAGAAACCACTGGATGACGTATTGTTACAGATATCGAACACCCATCTGATTATGTTACTTTACAGAAATTCCCACTACTCACGGATTGGTTATCTAGTACTACGATTAAAGTCGAGGCTAAAATGATTGGTCTATAAATTATTCAACATGCTACTACATTTCTTCAATGGTATAAAGGCAACTGCTATATTTTTCAAATCAAACTATCTTTGCATTTCACTCAATGAGATCGAGGAGGGTGGTCTCTTGTTCATTGGAGGAGTCAATATGCATGGGAAGCTCCTTATCAGAATGAGAACTCAGGGTTGAGTTCTTCAGAGGTGGAGGATACTGATGTAGGAGAGTTTCCTTAATATTTTATTATTTCAGCCCAATTTTAATATTTGTTTGGTTTGTTTTCTGTTTGGATTTTCGGCCAATTAGGGTTTTATTATTTCCATATTTAAGCTTAAAAGTTGTAGCTTAAGAGGAAACTATTATTCATTCAATAATATTTTAGAGAGTTTTCTCAATTTCTGGTGGATTCCTAAACCCTATTTTCACAAGTTTGTCACTTGCAAACTTGTTTCTTTTCAATCTAGGATTAGCGCTTGCTAGCCTACACTTCCGACTACGTCACAATCCTTCGAATCATATCAACTTATGAAAATTAAAAATAAAATTATATTTAATGTTAGAAATATATTTATGTAATAGAATTAAATAGATTAAAGAATGTCCAAGAGTTATAATAGTCAAGACATGAAATAATTCCAATAGAAAAATTACAATAAATCACATATTGTAATCATCATTCATATAATAATGTTAAAATGAAATATATATTTAATGTTTTATTTTACTAATTCTTAATGTTTAACTATCTTTTTTTAAAAACAAAAATTTGGGAACGAGAAATTTTAATTTGTAAAGGTGGAACTAATTAAAACTCTACAAAAATCTTATATGATATTTAAACTTATCACTCATGAACAACTGTATGTCTCTTTACAATTACTCTAAAAGTTATATAGATTGATATTTAGAAATTTCATATTTGATCCATGTGGGCGGAGTTAGAAATAATTTTGTGGGTGGGCCAATTCATTTCATGCGTGTAAATTTATATTTTTTTTTATTAGATAATTCGAGTGACCAATAATTTTTTGTCTATGAAACATAATGTAAATCGGATTTTAAGGATATTTTAACATAAATATTATGTAATTTTTATTATATTACACATATATTTTTAATTTAAAATGGAATGTGTTTTATTCATCAAAAAAGTTGGTGAAATATATATTATTAGATATATTATGATTTCCCTAAAAAAAAAATATATTATGATTAAAAGCAACATTATACAAATTAAAGGTTGCTGCTTTAGGAAACAGTTAGGCATGGGATCAACTAAAATAACCGCTGGGACAAACTAGACAATTGGTAATTTTAGCGCATCATATAACTTCTTATTATAATATGTGTATACATACCTATTAAAAAAATTAGGATTTGGACGGGCCTTGGCCCATCCTAGCTAGTGGCTACACCACTGTTTGATTATGTAAGTTAACTCAGTTGGTAGGGATATTAGATAATATATGCAAGTATTAAAGTTTAAACGTCGGATATTCCACGTATTTATCTTTAAAAAAGTTAATTTCTAGCCATGACTACTTGATCAAAAAGAAAAAAGAAATTTCATATTCAAACTAAAATTTATGGTCACGCACGTGTGTGTAGATGTAAAGAGATAGTTGGTATTTGTCTTATTCAAGAAATATGAAAAAGTTACATATTGGATCTACTATTTGCATCCATTATTTGAACACTATTCCAAGGATAAAACTTCCCCCGTAAATATCCACCAGTTTTATTTATTTTCCACTCGCAGTTGTGACAAATGTCTCGTTTTTGCTTATAAACTTCAATATAATGACGATCGGGATTTCCTGGCCATGTAAAACTGCAGAAGAATAATGTGCTTTGCCAAAATACATATGATGGTGTGAATGAAAATATGTACTTTTCTCCGATTGTAAGTGTGTGAAATCCAAGATCGTCATCTTTAGATTTACAATGTAATCCGAGATTTGTTGGAGTTGATTGTGACGCTATATCATTGATAATTGTAACATTTAAAGCATGAGAACAAATCATAAGTTTTGGCTTTACATCTCTAACGCCAAATACAAGAATTAAAACTAGAAGAATAGAAAATTTTAAGGTAATTGAATTTGAATTTGCCATAACTAGATGCCGAATACCTTTTTTTGAGAGGTAGATGGCGAATACCAAGAAGGCTTCTATCAATCTTCATTTATAAATAGCATAGCCTATCTCTTTTCAATTTTCAAAATGCACAAATTTATTTTTATTTATCACGTTCTAACCAACAATTAAATTGACCTCTTTTTTTTTTTGTTACAAATTAAATTGACCTCTCTCAAAAAATAAAATTAATTAAATTGACATATAAATTTTGGAGATATTCGTTTGTCAACTTTGCTAAAGAATTATGAAAACATATTGTGTAGTTTATTTATTCTTATTTGAATAAATTGGGTAGTTTATTTATGGTTTGCTTAAGAAACGCAAATAAATACAGGTTGACTAACTACTTATTTTTTGGCCTGACTTTTTTCAACTTTAAAAGCTACACACTTTTTTTTTTGTTTTTGCTAAGCCAGGAGCGAGGAACGACATCAAGGGGAAGCAGCGACATCCCAACTAGGTTGGCACCCCGCAGAACCCCCATCCTATGCCGACCTGCTCAAAAATTTATTAAAAAAAAGGGAAAAAGATGTACAAGAGGGGGGACTAGGCCAAAACCCTCAAAGAAAAGAACACAGAATAAAAGGAAAATAAAAGCTGGAAAAACAGCCACCACCAACTAAGGAAACCGGAAGTTTGGCAAG
>Ga0228711_1009874_pt1 | contig 12758 bp, 10 predicted proteins | sample MedpolnodulmetaG_2_FD_177996 | JGI IMG/M metagenome (GOLD analysis project Ga0228711, IMG submission 177996) | Root nodule microbial communities from Medicago polymorpha collected in Santa Monica, California, United States - brown nodules | ecosystem: Host-associated > Plants > Roots > Nodule...
TGTAATAATTAGCAACAATGTGTCCCATGTCCGGAACAGTGAACCACTTATCAACAAGATGTGCACAACCTCCCATATTTGCGGGAGGATGTAAGCCATTTAAAATGTAGTTATAACGATCCTCACCTGCAAATACTTCAACATAACCATCTCTATGATCTTTCAACTCTTGAATAAGAAGTGTACGAATCATGATATGACTTTGTTCGGTCAATCTCATGAACTCGGCTATAGCCCGAAATCCACAATGTCCATCGCCTATAACATCCACCACTTTTTCAATAAATGAAAGCATGAAGCGTGACATATAATCAATAGGCCTCATAACCGGAATAGGTTTAGGCTTTGGATACCACGTAGGTGGTGGAAGTGGGGAAAGTGATGTTTTACCAAGACGAGCACCTTTTTTTCTTTTAAATGATGAAGTTGTTGGTGATGGTGACGGTTGACTATCCGGATTTTGAGAATCAACAACCTCCCACGAAGAAGGGATTCGATTAGAAGATGTAATTTTTCCTTTACACTTCGCAATGTCGACTTTTTTCTTGGCTCCCTTGGTTGGTACTTTTCGTGGTGGTGGAGACGTCATGGTGGTTTCAAGAAATGTCAACTACTGCAAAACCTCTTTGACTTCAAGCTTCATTTGGAAAGGGAGTTTCTTGAGACGTTCTTGAATACTCTTCAACTCATCCTTGACAGAAAAATCATCTTCATTACTTTCTTCGCCTACACGTAACCTAAGCCAATGGTGGTGTATCTCATCCAATAAAATTGGCTTGTCTTCAAGGATTTTATTAGCAATTTCGCATGCACATGGAAGCCCGTAAGAAGTTCTTTGAACACAACCACAAATTTCTTTGTCCATGCACAATGTTTGCCTACAACGTGACTCTTCCAAAGCAATGTTGTCCAAAGCTCATCTAGACACATGACCACCTAACTCAGAATACAAAGTGACATCTTTGAATCTATGTTCCAATACGGTAACGCTCTGACCAAAGGTTGTTTGTATCGCAGTGAACTGAAGCACCAACATGTCATGTATTTTCTCCCAACAAGTACCCAAATTACCCACACTACTGTCCAAATATTTCTTTACTAAAGCATGAGCCGATTCTACCATGTTGGTGGTTCTGCAACCAAGATGCATCACATGGTATGTCCATGCCCTCACTATTTTCTCCTTCACTTCTTTCAAGGTGGTCATGGCATAATTTAAGAAAAGTGGAAATCACTACATTCATCTTGGAACTCCACTAATGCATTTGCATATAACTCTTGAGTGGGTTGCTCAACCATAGCTTTCCATGCCCTCATTATCTTCTTGACAACATCGCGAAGTTAAACCTCTTTCCCATCCTTTTTTTCAAAGGATATTTACAATCTAAGATGCACCTTTGTTTAACATTTGCTTGCACATGAAAGTAACAATTCATTGCATAACTTTTCGGGAAAACAATTTTAATCACTTTCATCAAAGACCCATCCCTGTCAGTAACAATCACCTTAGGCATATTCATCTTTGACGTAAGAAGTTTACGCAACATTTTTAAAACTCAAACAAAGTTTTCCTCTTTCTCATGTGTCACAAATCCAAACCCAACCGAATATGTCAAATCGGTCGAAGTGACCCCAACTACCTCAAACATTAGCATCTTGTACATGTTGGTTTTGTAGGTGGAGTCCATAACCAAAACCGTTGGAAAATTGTTAAACAACTTAACGGATGTTGGATGGTCCCAAAAGATATCTTCAATTGTAGTACTTTCACTTTGTGTTCTTAAGAAAAAAGTATAGTTGTGCTCCTCCAACTTCAAGATTAGATATTGCAACGACTTCTTGTAACCTCTATTTGCCTTCCATATTTGTTGACGTTCATTGTACACTTGCTTGATATTTGTCATGCAATGTGGTCTTTTGATCTTCAAATTTATCAAAATATTTCTTGGAAGCATCTTGCTTTTGGTCGAGTCACGTACAATCTTCTTGTCATCCTCCTTTAATCTACCGGCAAGAATGTGTCCTTCTAAAGCCGGCTCCATCGCATGGTTGTGAACTCCATTAAGAATGTTCAATCCTCATTCATTTGTTTTCCTACTAAGATATCCACTAACCATGAACAAGCACCCACATTTTCTTGAGTCGGTTGTCGCATGCTTCGGTTTTTTTCGGCATTTTGTGAGCTCCACTCCTTTTACACACTAGGCACCACATTGGATTGACCAAGCTTGATCTTTGTGTAACAATTGTAAATCCCGCCTTATTTGCTTGACGATGTGCCCACTCAAGCAATTCTTCTCTATCTTTCCACTTAATGTCGTCTGGAAAAAATCTAGCCGTGTCAACTTTGTGGGCATGAAGTGGGAGGACACCGGAGTCAACATTTTTAATGGAAAATGCTACTTCTCCCGAGAAATAATATCCCGAGAACATCACGACCTTGCATTCCTTGCATTTCTCCACCGGAAAATGTTATTTATCAATAGTGCATTGTGATTGGCTGCTCTTTATTCTTGAAGAATTCTTGATGTTATTTTTCTAGAGATATAGCACTGCTCTTCTCCACTTTATTATATTGCCAGCTGCCCCATGTATTGTGTATAAGGCCTTAATCCAACGGTTTCAAACTATTCGGGATAATTTCTTGATGTTTTCTTACCTGCTACCTAGCACCTCTCGTCAAATATACCGTAAGTTCAAACATTTTATTGTCCATACAACTCACACTAGATTAGTGACACGTTCAGATCACATGAAATGCGTATAAACCATGAGTAATGTTAGCAACACTATCTTGAACACTCTCTTTATCACTCACTCTTTTATTGGTTTAAATAATTGTGGATATGCACTTTGAAAATTGAACCTGCACAAAGTGGTGGGACATACATTGATTTCATCCAATAGAAGAGTGAGTGTTAGAGAAAGTGTCGAAAAATGAGTGTTGTTAGCATTCCTCATAAACCATATTACAGAATTTTTTTGCAAAGGAATAATATTATATTGGATAAATTACATCGGAGGTCATTTAAGTTATTTAATTATAACAAACTAGTCCTTTAAGTTTTTTTCGTATTACTTACGTCCTTTAAGTTATTTAATTGTAACAAATTAGTCATTTAAATATTTTTCGTAACACTTAGGTCATTTAAGTTATTTAATTGTAACTTTTAGGCCTCAAATAACTTATATTTTTAAGATCTGAAATTTCTCAAATTGTTACGGTTAAATAACATAAATGACCTAATAGTATAGAAAAAACTTGAAGGACCAACTTGTTATAATTAACTAACTTAAAGAACCTAAATGGTAAAAGAAAAAGTTAGAAGAACGACCAATTTGTAACAATTAAACAACTTAAAAGACTTCTAGTGTAATTTAGCCTATTATATTTGATGTTAGTTATTCTTCCTTGAACTTGGAAGAAACACCCATACTTCATAATTTCGCTGAGAAACTCTCGTCAAAATTTACACAGCTGCTTTGTTAGTGTTAAGAGTCTCACATCGGATAAGTGACGGTCTGACAATGTGTTTATAAATGAGGGCAATCCTCACCTCACAAGTCGGTTTTGTGGGGTTGTGTTAGGCTCAACCACGATTTCTAAGATGGTATCAGAGTCTCTCCAAGATCCATTGCGCCACCTGCTATCAGGTTTCCGTTATCGGGTCACCCACAATTTATGTCCACGGACCAAGCCCAATAGTGCTCGGATAGGTGATTGTATGACAAAGTGTCTATAAGTGGGGGCAATCCTCACCTCATAAGATAGTTTTGTGAGGTTGTGTTAAGCTCAACCACCATTTCTAAGAGTCGGGTTTACACAACTTCAATTTAACTATTTTATACATTGAAATTTTGGTCAATTTAACTATGTTTAAGGCCCTTAAATTAAGGGTGCAACAAATTGGACCTCATATATAATACGTCGCTTAAATAAGTCTAACTTGTCTCTATTTATTTATATTTTTTACACTTTTAAAATGTTGATTAGCAAAGTTCAAAATATTTCAACTATATTTTGTTCTAAACAAGTGCGAAGTGGGCACCTTGTTAGAATTCTCCTACAAAAGTATTAGATTTAGACTATACTTATATGAACAAGGTGCAATTAATTGAACCATCACCATCTTTTTTTTTTAATTACGAACCATCACCATCTTGTTATCATCAAAGTCACAATTCTAATGATTATCAATAAGAATAAGTAATTACGTACAGTATATTATCATTAGGTGTGGTTGACATGAATACATGGATGATGTTGATGTCTTGGAATTACCTCATGCCTAGTCCTGTATTGTTAATTTGCATATCTAACTGAATATATTGATCATAACTAGAGGGTATAATTCTAAAGTAACATGACGAGAAATAGTAAAAAATTTGACCAGAAAATATGGAATTTGTCTCATTGTGACTTTGGTTTGCAGTTTGGGACCGATCCATAAATTGTGTGACATTGTGTGGGTCTCTGATTTAAAATGAGAGACAAATGTACGACCATGATAAGATTGATGATATTGCTCTTCAATGCACAAAAGTCTCCTATGTGTTTTTGATTGAAAATGATTTCCTTTTGTTTTTAACATGATAAGGTCACTTTGATTAGGATTTGTGTTTGGTTAATTAGTGCAATAATAAATTAATAGTACACTTCTAATCCGGTTGTTAGCTTGTTTGCTTCACCAAATCACTTCTTTATATATGTGTGGTGTTACAGCTTCTAGCTCAATATTCAGTGTTTTTTCTTTTTGACAAAACTTCATATTCAGTGTTTATACTTCATCTAATCACTAATTAAACAATAATAATAATTGGACACGTACAAGAAACAAAGAATCATTCTCATAAAAAAAAATGGGAATCAACTATCTTTTTTTATTGGAGAAAAATTAAATAGGAACTTAGGAAGAGATATCTTCACGGAATATTTTTTATATATGCCTTTGGGAATAATATATTTCGGATAAGAAGCGTAGAATGTTTTGTAATATGTTCAACTTGAATAGTAGCTGCGGAAATATTTTATATATAAGTATGCATACTTGAACCTAAAATTCTTCACTTTTCAAAATCTAATGTATGAGAGTTTTATGGTTATACTCTTTAGAATAAAAAAGAACAAATGCATAGAACCATTAAGTGCATTGCAATTACTTGAAACTTGTAACAGCCTCCAACCCAACAATTTTTTTATTTTTTTTTAAAGATCCAACATTTTTTTAATATTAAGTGATGTCTAAATTAACTTTTATATATTGGGCCATTTTTTATCTATAGATGGGCACTCATGTATCCATCTTTCCGCTCTTTTTACTATGTTAACGTTTGAAGATTATAAAAGGTGTTTTTATTATAAAATGTTGATTTTGATTAAAACTAAAATATAGTAAATTCCTTCCAAAAAAAAGTAAAAATATAGTAAATGTTGCTTTCAAGTTATAAGAAATCAAACTAACCATGATTATCTATTTCAATGACACCAACAATATAACAAAAAAATATAATTTAAATTCTTCTTTTAATGACATCAACAACAATCTTTATTATACAAAAAGTTGTTTACGTGTATAATTAGGATAATGAAAAAGCAAGTATAAATATCATTTAGTTTGTTACACTTTTTAAATAATAAAGGGAAAAAACAAACATGTATATACTTATATTGTGTTTGTTACATTATTTTTAATATTTAAATTTATTCTTATCTATTTGCTACATGAGTTATTTGTATTGAAAATTAGGGATATTTTTGAAGAAAAAAAAAGTCAGCTCAAAAATGCTAAAAAGAATAATTTTCTTTATATATAGTATAGATATGAGGCTTTTTTATTGGTGGGTCTAAAACAAGAATTTTAGTAATCTTACTTTTAATCGACCTTAACTTTTTTAGTAGTCTTACCCCTAATCAACTTGACTTGTAAGATAACTATGGAGATTGCATATATAGTTCAACAGATTTGAAGTAATAGTTAAAAGAGATAAACTTAAAATGTTTAAAACATACTATTTTGAAGAATGCTCAAAGAAATGATTAGCAAAACAAATGACTTTTGTTTTGAATTAGGATGGAGAATTAATACTAAATCCTTCAAACTTAATTTTTAATGTAAAGACATTCAAATGTAAATCAGTTAATAACATAGTAGGTTGGAATTTGGAAGGTATCCAAGAATTAATTGTGTATGGGAAGTTTGTCAAAGTGCTCAATCCTAGGTTGTGTTAGCATAAAATAAAATATAGAAGAATAATTGAGACAAATATTATTGTTAATTATATTCTAGTTGGTTGGTGGGTATGGTTTGTCAGTTAGTGTTTTTCCTTTTGAAGTTAGTTGTGGTAAAAATGTAGGTGACGTTACTATTGCCTGCTAAGCAGTGAGAGTGTGGCAGAGAGTGACATTTTTTCTTAGTACATATACATATTACATAGGTTAGGCAGTGAGTGACTTACACTGTCACTTCTGTTTTCAATTCGTTTATTTACTTTTTTAAGTTATAATACCAACTTTTGTTTTATTCAATTATATATATTGTCTCTGCCGACGGAGTGGAGTGGAGTGAAGGAGAAGTGTGAGTTTGGATGTCTCTTTCTAGAATTAAGGCTTAATTTATGGCTTTAAGGCTTGTGTTAAAAAAACTACGGGGAATTAGTCACTTTAGTTCCTGAATAGAAAATGAGTAGACACTTTAGTTCCTGAATGTAGAGAAATTGTAAAACAGTCCGTGAATGTAGATTTTGTTGGCAATTTCAGTGACTAAAATGACTAACGGAATCTACATTCAGGGATTAAATTAACTAACGAAGTCTGTATTCAGGTACTAAATTTACTAATAGAGTCTATATTCAGGGAGTATTTTGCAATTTATTTGCATTCAAGGACTAAAGTGATGACTTCTTTCCTATTCAGGGATTAAATTGACTAAACTCCCAAAAACTAATGTGTGATCATAACTCACAACAATAGTTTGGGTAAGAGTTTTTCACTCTTAGTTTGACTCGTATAAACCATTTTTGATTAGACTCGACTCAAACCCAACCGATCTTTTACCTTTATATCATTTTACTTTTTTTTTTATCAAATAGTCGAGTGATTAAAATTTTACCATTTTAAAGTGAATAAGTATAGAATTTACAGATTACACTCTGACTCTTATAAATAGAATACATTGTCCATACTAACTTAAGTATGTTTATGAAAATAGTAACGCACGCACTTGTGAGAGTAAAGACACAAGAATATGAAAAATGTGATACAACAATATTTTATTTGTATTTTTTAGTGTAAACAGGTGGAGATAAGATTTGAACCGCATCATGATAACAAAATCACCTCAATACAACCAATGTACCACTTATCCTTAAAAAAGAAAAACAATGTACCACTTAGAATTCTTAAACTCTAATTGAATTTATAATTTATAACATGTTATTATTTCTCAAAAAAATGTTATTGTTATTTAGCATTCAAAAAAATATATCCGAGCTTCTCACTGATTATAAAATCTTTAAATTCTAACATCATTTTAGAATCAATTGTAGATCAAAATTAATTATGCTCTTGTTAATATAGAAAAATTATAATCTTTATACCATATTGAAGATTTATTTATTTTTGAATAAACCACGTTGAAGACTTTTGTTATTAGACTATCAACCAAATTATATGCAGTAGCGGAGCCAAAAATAATACTCAACGAGGGCGCTTGATTTGCTTATTATAAAAAATTGTTTCGATTTATTTAAAATTAAGTAATTTAATATATGTTAAATTATATTCTTGGTCTTTAAGTTATTGTTAGATCTGATTTTGATCTCTTAAGTCTTTTTTCTTCATTTTGGTCCCTTAAATTGCAAATGATATATAATTTGGCCCCTTAAAGTTTTAAATTGTTAAACACATCAGTCTCTTAGGTTATAAGTCAATAAGACATTTTTATTTTTAATAGAAATGACTAAAATGTCTAAAGCTTGTAACCTAATCAAAATATCTAGTATTTGCAAGTGGCCAAAATAAAATGAAAAAAACACAAAAAAAAAAAAAAAAAAAAAAAAAAAACTCACGATATGTATATAGGAAAGAGGTGATCGTGTGCAGGAGGTGCGAATGACACACACGGACCGTGAGCCTCAGCCGCACGACCGTGCGGCCCTTCAGTTGTCCGTTTTGGATCAAGCACGATTTGTGCCTCATCAGCATGATTGTGCGCGTTATGCAGCCACTTTTTAATGATGAAAACTCTTGGTTTTTGCCTATTAATGCCTTGTAATACGAGTTTAAGGCATTGTCTAAGGTTATAGGCTATATACAGGGTTCATATCAAACTTGTAAACCACCCTGGAATATCTTCTGAACTTGTTTACATTGCAATCAAAGTTTATCATTTTGTTTTAAGTTCTTGCTCTATTTTTTGCACTTTTACCCTCTTGCATTTTATTTCCCCGTTCTTTACAATTCTGCAATTTATTATTCAGTCATTTACTTTTATGCATTGTCATTCTATGTTTTTAATTACTACTTTTCATCTATAATGAACATGAGTGAGTAGACCCCTTTAGTCTGTGGATTGTTGGATGAGTCTAATGATTAAATCTTATTCAAGTCAAGTCTAGAACTTTGTTTTATTTAAATTTGTTTTCCAATCTAATCTCATCATTTTTAAGTCGTATTTCAAATATCAATTGAAGGATCACAAGATGAAGATTGATATTAGAACAAATGAGATTAGACAAGGTGAGCAAAACATGTGAATAGTTTTGTAAACCTTTAGGGGTCGTTTGGTGCACAGGATAGGAAGACAGGATAGGATAAAACTATCATATCCTGTTTCAATTTGTTGTTTGGTGCAACAATAGGAAAGGATAGCTTAAACTCACTTCTAATCCTATCCTACTTACCCTTTGTTATTTTTATCCTTAGTTTTTGGTGGGTTAGAATTATCCTATCATGATTGGCACTAAAATCCTTATTTTGCCCTCTCTCTCAATTCGTGTTCTCTATGCTCTCCATCCATCTACATGTACCTCTTCCTCCATATTTCTTCAACGCCATATCTTCTATTGTTACAGATATGACCCCAATTCCACCCAATAATCAGTTTTTCCTCAATTTGTTTAATTTTTTGTGTCTTTCTTTCTTGATTGTCTATTTTGTATTCAAGTCAAATTTGAAAAGAGATAAAACAGAGAGTTTAGGAATTTCGTATTATCTTCAACAGAGACAACAATTAGTTGCGTTAAGATATTTGATTGTAATTGTAAATTTTTTATAGGTTGCTGCTCGTGTATGAATTTTTTTACAAGTTAGAGTTATACAAAGAGGTTTTGATAGAACTTTGTAATTGAAGAAGGAAGAAGGCAATGAACAATTTTTTTTTTAATTGAAGAAGCCATGATTTTTTTTTTTAATTGAACATTAAGAATGAAGATACGGCACCCCAAAAATAGAAAGAAGATGATTGACAATTTTGTTTTGCAACTTTGTATAATTAATAACATCTTAATTATATTTAATTATAATTAATTGCAAGGGTAATTAAGTCATTTAATTGTGATATATATGATATTATGTTTGTTATCATGTGTGTACCAAACATGTGATATGATAAATGTTTATCATGTCTATATCATTTCATATCCTTATCCAGTTCCATATCATATCCTATCTTTATCTTATCCAGTTCCATATCATATCCTATCTTTATCCCTATCATGTTTGATGGTCAGGATAGGGAGACAGGATATGATACATTAATTATATCTTGCTGAAATCTCATGTTTGATGCACCAAAGGGATAAGATAAAATAAACCATTTTCCTATTCTATCCTGACTTTCCTTTGTAATTTCTATCATGATTATAGGTTGAGTTAGAAATTATCCTGATAGGTTTAGAAGATCATTCCTTATTTATTATCTTGATATTCTTCCATTTTTAAAATATTGTCATTTTAAAAATAAATAATAGCATGTATTTTCTATTATAATTAATAACATGCCATTTTTACAATATTTAATTAATTATGAGTGCAATTTTTTCATTTAATTATAATGATATCATGTTTGTTATCATGTGCGCTTCAAACACATGATAGGATCAATGTTTATCATGTTCTTATCATATCATATCTCTATCCAACTTTATATCATATCTTGACTCTATCCTATCCTGACCATCAAACAGACTTAAATAATTTCAATGACAGTCAGCCATGAGAATATGTTTGGTTGTTATTGAAATACACTTGTGTATTCTGAAAGGAAACGTGAAATATAATGGAGAAACTTGTCTTTAGAAAATGAATTTAACGTAAGATAAAAATATAGTCTTGAATTGTTTGTGATTTGCTATTAAGACGAACCAATAATCCCCAGACGCTTTTTATAATCTAAATTTTGACAAAGAAGCTATTCGACTTCTAAACTTGAACCTTTTCAGCTAATCAACATTGAAAACAAAATCGATAATTACAATAACTCTCTATAGAATGATATTTTTACTACTCGATAGAACCGTACGCTTGCGGATTCGTATCAAAAAGTCAGATACAACCTAAAGTGCGTCGATCAAGTAAACAAGCTTTACAAGAAAGTTATTGCATGTTTGTAGAAACATAGTTACTCAAAGGAACATGTGTTAATCTTAGATTAAGAAAAGTTATTAAGTAAGACATTTATGAAAACCAGGAACATATGAAGTTTTTTCTTTCTTTCTATAAATAGATGTAAACTCTATGTATTATGAGTCGGAACTTGTACCTAAACATATCAAGTCCACGGTGTTCGCAAATTAATGGGTCACTACAATGTTTCAACAATTTTAATTTCAGTCATTATATTTCTTTTCTTTAAGTTTATTGTTCTTTATTTGATTTCATTTACTTTTCATCAATGTAAATGATTTTCTTCTATCAATCAAGTGGTCTTTCGAGCCACTTAAATTCTTTAATTTATTTTCTTCAAATTTATGATTGGAGTTGTCCTATTTACCGGAGAATCTCACTCTCGTTATTTAGATCTTGATTATTTGTTGTCAATGTTGGTTTATAAGCCAAAAATCACTGTCAACAACTCTGTAACATTCAAATATGTCAAAATCTATCATATTCGATACATGTCAGATGCTAAATGTGATATCTCTTCCACCGAAATCCAAAGTTTAGTTTGTCATATTGTGTAAGATGAACTTCCATTAAACCTAAACTCGATTTATTATCTAGAATTCATTTAACGTCTACAGAATCAAATGTACATATTTCATTTAGTTGTTGAGATGAAATGTTGTCGTTTTTCAAGGACGCGTGTGTCATAATCTTTATAACCTGGTCCCCTCATTCCGAAAGTGCTTGTCAAAAAAATCAATACAATACGTGTGGGTGCCTGGTGTTTTACCCTTTTTCTCATTGGATCCTTTGTGGCCTATCTCTCTCTCTCATGGGTGAATCAAACTTTGATACGACCCACTAATCTACCTTTTGTGAGTTATTTTTAAATTATAATACTATATGTAAAGTTACATATTATTCTTTAAATTTAAATAATATTTATATGACTAAGAAAAAAGTTTGTGCAGTCTTTTAAAAGAAATTTATATAGACATTTAACTATTTTACACTACATAAATTTAAAAGAAATTTGACAAATCACGTTAGAAGTTTTTTTTTTTTTAAGTAATCTAGTGGTTAAAGAAATTCACCTTAAAGGTGAATAAAATGCATCATCCTCTACCCTGTGAGCTAAGATCACAGGAACGAAACCTATCTTTTCTATTCCTTTGTAAGTATAGAAATTTTCCGACTTCTAAAGTGTGTGTTTGCATAACCATGTTGCCCACCGCCACTACGCGTTCACCCAAGGCTAGAAAGAGTAGCTTCAAGAAAAATGTGTCTCGAAACACGATTATCACTTGCTTCACCGCTAATCCAAACATACCATAAGTGATTACATTGAAGATCACTTTTGGAGAATTTCCTCCGACACCCATTCAATATTTGATATTTCCCACATAAGTTGTGAGAGTTAGGTGACATCCTTTTCCTAAAGACTAATATTTTTGTCAAATCTCTTCTCTTGTTTGTATGAGACTAAATTCGATTTGGAGGTCATTTATTCCTCCTTCGATTTTTTTTTGTTATGTCGAGTTATTCATAACAAAGTTTCTACTACAAAGTTTCTACTAATGAGCATCTTTGTTCTAAAGATTGCATTATTTCTATTTTTTCTTTTCCTTTGCAAGTATAGAAATTGCTGATTTCTAAAGTAAGTGATTGCATTTTAGATAACATAAGAAGTGATAGTTATACTACTAGAAAAATTGAAAATAAAGAAGGTCGTTTTCCTTTCCTGTATCTGGGGCTGCCCATTGGTGGGGATCCTCAGAGATTACAGTTTTGGTATCCCTTGGTGGAGAGGATCCGTAGTCGGTTATCTAGATGGAAGTGTAACAATTTATATTTGGGAGGTCTGTTGGTCCTGCTTAAGCCTGTTTTGTAATCCATTCCGATTTATTTCCTTTCTTTCTTCAAAGCTCCCTCAAGTATTATTTCTACCTTTGATATGAGATACTATCTATTTGAAAAAGGAGAATGGAGGTTTGGGTGTGAAGAAGTTGAAGGAGTTTAATATTTCTTTAATGGGGAAATGGGTGTGGAGGGTGTTGGAGGAGAGGGAGAGTTTGTGGAGTTTAGTGCTTTGTGCGAAGTATGGTGAGGAGGGAGGGAGGGGGCTCGATTTGGTGGTGACATCTAAACCAGATGT
>Ga0228711_1009875_pt1 | contig 12757 bp, 8 predicted proteins | sample MedpolnodulmetaG_2_FD_177996 | JGI IMG/M metagenome (GOLD analysis project Ga0228711, IMG submission 177996) | Root nodule microbial communities from Medicago polymorpha collected in Santa Monica, California, United States - brown nodules | ecosystem: Host-associated > Plants > Roots > Nodule...
ATGTTCCATTAAACAGACTAACTATTCTAGGGACTTTATTATTTTGAAACAAAACAAAATCAATAAAGAAATGCCTTATTATTTATATATTCACAATATTTATATCAATATCATGATACAAAGCCAAACCCAATCAATATAGATTGGCTATTAGGGCTTACTCCAACACTTGATGCATGCTTAGGACTGTGTTTGTGTTGTAATTTGTTCACTACTCTGAAGCTTTTAAGCAAAGAGTTAGATAGTTTGTGTACTACACCAAAGTTGTGAAGCACGGTTGTAGGTAGTTTGTTTGAAGGTAACTTCACTTGATTTGTTTGTGTCTGTAATTTGATAATCACAGGAGTTGTGGTTGATTGTAGGGAGTGAGATGGGATCTCAGATCTAAGAGTTCCTAGGTTGAAGTCAATACGGGTAGGTCCTAGGTCTATAGTGTAAACAACGAGTTTGTTGAGAGCTATATAATAAGGAATACACTAGTGGATCTCCTTCCTCGCTTGGTAGCCCCCAGAGTAGGTGACGTTGCACCGAACTAGGTTAACAAATTCACTGTGTCATTTACTTTCTTGTTAGTTATCTTGCTTTATTTTGTTGCTTTATTTTGTTTATGTTTGTTAGCTTAATGTTCTAAACATTTCATACGCCATCTATTTTCTGTGACTGGTGTTGAAACATTGCATAGAACATCTTAAGACTAACGTGCCAGAATTTCAATTGGCATCAGAGCAGGCACCCTGCCTGTTTTAGGGTGAGATCCAGAGGAGGTTATTTATGGCATTATGGACAAGGAAGGAGGATTTTTTAATAGACCACCTTTGTTGGATGACTCTAACTATGATTATTGGAAATTACGTATGAGTGCTTTCCTCATATCCATTGACAGCAAGACTTGGAAGTCTGTTCTGAAACGCTGAGAGCATCTTGTTGCTCTTGATAAAGATGGGAACAGAACTGCTGCCCTGAAACCTGAAGAAGAATGGACTACAGCTGAAGATGAGTTGTCTTTTGCAAACTCCAAAGCCTTGAATGCACTTTTCAATGGGGTGGACAAGAATATGTTTAGGCTGATCAAGAAATGTACAGTGGTCAAGGAAGCATGGGAAATCCTTAAAACTGCACATGAAGGCACATCTAAAGTGAAAAGCTCAAGAATTCAACTCCTGACCACCAAGTTTGAAAGCTTAAAGATGAACGATGATGAGACCATACAGGACTACTATATGAATGTGCTTGACATTGGTAACTCATTTGACTCTCTTGGAGAGAAATTGTAGATGAAAAACTGGTGAGAAAAAGCACATGAAGGCACATCTAAAGTGAAAAGCTCAAGAATTCAACTCCTGACCACCAAGTTTGAAAGCTTAAAGATGAACGATGATGAGACCATACAGGACTACTATATGAATGTGCTTGACATTGCTAACTCATTTGACTCTCTTGGAGAGAAATTGTAGATGAAAAACTGGTGAGAAAAATTCTCAAATCTCTTCCTAAGAGGTTTGATATGAAGGTCACAACAATTGAAGAAGCACAAGACATCTCCAGCATGCAGGTTGATGAATTTATAGGGTCCCTTCAGAAATTTGAGCTGGTTGTAGACAACAGAACTAAGAAGAAGGGCAAAGGCATTACTTTTACAGCAAACACTACTGATGAGGAGGCACATGGAGATATTGTGGATGATGAAAATCTGTCAGAAAATCTTGTGCTGCTTGGAAGACAGTTCAACAGGATTCTGAAACAGGTAAACAAGAGACCCAAAGGTAATGGTCAAAACATCAGATTCAACATTGACAAGCAACAAGGCAATGCAAAGAATGACATAACTGATGAAAAGAACAATCACTACAAAGGTGTCCAATGTCATGAATGTGAAGGGTATGGACACATTAGAACGGAATGTGTCACCTTCCTCAAGAAGCAAAAGAAAGGGATGATTTTGTCTTGGTCTGATGATGAGGAAGCTGATGGAGGTGGGGAGAGTGAATGTGCTAAACACGTCACTGTTATGACTGGAAGAATTGTCTGAGTCTGATTATAGTGATGAAAATTTGTACCATGAGAAGTTTCCATACAATAACCAAGATGTCAACAATATTGACACTCACAAGCAACTAGAAGAGCAGAAAGCAACCATCAATCATTTACAGGAGGAAAGGATTGGTCATCTCGCAAAAAAAATTGAACTGAACAATGAGGTAATGTTACTGAGCTCTCAACTTGGTCATATCCTAAAGCAATTAAGAATGATGACCATTGGGACAGATGTTCTAGATAAGATGTTAGAAGGTCAAATAAGAGGAAAACCAAATGGTATAAGCTTCAGTCATGAACACCTAAGACAGGAACATCAAAATAGTAGTTATGATCAGGCTTTAGATTATTATCATAAGGCTAAAAAGAGAAAACATGTTAGGAAAATAAAGTTTGTAGCATCAACTAGAACATGTGATACTACTGTGAAAGAACAAATGTTGCAATATCCTATAAAACCTCATGACTCTTAGATGGAAAAGGTGTCTTCTTCGTGGAAGTGTCACCATTGTAACAAAAAGGGTCACATAAAACCTTTTTGTTATAAGTTGTATGGATATCCTATGCTGTACCAACCCAAGTTACATGAACCAGTAGCGAGTAGTGTCAAGAATGAGTGAAGACCAAAATGTGTAGGATTAATAGCTCATACCTCTTTAAGAGCCTCTTCTTGTGAAGACTGGTACTTTGATAGTGGGTGCTCTAGACACATGACAGGGGTGAATAAATTCCTTGAAACGATCAGACCATATGATACTAGTTATGTTACTTTTGGTGATGGGGCAAAAGGAAAGATATTGGGTATTGGCAATCTTGCTAGTGAAGGATTACCAAGACTTGACAATGTGCTTTTGGTGAAAGGTCTGACTGCAAATTTGAGCAGCATAAGTCAACTGTGTGATCAAGGTTTGAGTGTAAATTTCAGCAAATCAAAATGTCAGATCACATATGAGAAAGGAAAAGTGAGTATGAAAGGGACTAGATCTAAGGACAACTATTACTTATGGGTATCTCAAGAAAAGGCTCTCCTGTCTTCATGTATGTTGAGTAAAGATGAAGAAGTAAAACTGTGGCATCAAAAACTGGGTCATCTGAATCTACAAGGAATGAAGAAAGCTATTTCAGTAGAAGCTATTAGAGGTATACCTAAGTTAAATATTGCTGAAGGCAGTATTTGTGGAGAATGTCAGGTAGGTAAACAAACTCGGATGTCTCATCCAAGGTTGGAACATTATGGAACTTCTAAGGTTCTTGAACTCTTACACATGGATTTAATAGGGCTTATGCAAGTGTCTAGCATTAAAGGAAAGAGATATGTTCTAGTTGTTGTTGATGATAGCAAGTGTTACGTCTTGGCAGATAGAGACTATAGGAGGAAAATGGATCCAAAAAGTGATGAGGGGATTATTATGGGGTACTCTACTAACAGCAGAGCCTATACAGTATACAATTCCAGAACCCAAGTTGTGATGGAGTCCATCAATGTGGTTATAGATGACTTAGCTCAAGACAAAGTTCCTGAAGTGGTACCAGGTGTTGAAGCATATGCTGAAACATCTGCATAGGAAAAGAGATATCTGAGAATTCTATGGAATCTGAATCTGATATAGGTGAAGCTGAGCAAGACAATGTTGAAACAAGTAAAGGACCATCGACCAGAATGCAGAAAAATCATCCTCAAGATCTCATCATTGGTGATCTTGATCAAATGAGGTTGTCTCTAATTCCTGCTTTGTGTCCAAGTTTGAACCTAAAAATGTGAAGAAACCCTCACTGACGAATTTTGGATTGAGGCTATGCAAGAGGAACTTAATCAGTTCAAAAGAAGTGAGGTGTGGGATTTAGTTCCTAGACCAGATGGCATAAATGTTATTGGAACAAAATGGATCTATAAGAACAAGTCAGATGAAAATGGGACAGTTACTAGAAACAAAGCAAGACTTGTTGCTCAGGGGTACACTCAGGTAGAAGGGTTAGACCTTGATGAAACTTTTGCTAGGTTAAAATCCATAAGGTTACTTTTGGGAGTGGCTTATATTCAGAAGTTCAAGCTGTTCCAGATGGATGTGAAAAGTGCGTTCCTAAATGGATACTTACATGAAAAGGTCTATGTTGAACAGCCTAAAGGATTTACTGATCCTAACTTTCCTAATCATGTGTACAAACTGAAGAAAGCTCTGTATGGCTTGAAACAAGCTCCCAGGGCATGGCACGAAAGACTTACAGAATTCCTAGTCAATCAAGGATACAGAAAAGAAGGAACAGGCAAGACTTTATTTGTTAAGGAGAAGAAATGGAGACTTATGATAGCACAGATCTACGTTGATGACATTGTGTTTGGTGGGATGTCGAACCAGATGGTCCTACATTTTGTTCATCAGATGCAGTCTGAATTTGAGATGAGTCTTGTGGGAGAATTGACTTACTTTCTTGGTCTTCAAGTCAAGCAGATGGAGGACACTATATTTATTTCTCATAGTATGTATGCAAAGAACATAGTAAAGAAATTTGGCTTGGACAATGCTAGTCAAAAGAGAACACCAGCAGCCACTCACTTGAAGTTGACAAAAGATGAAAATGGTGTTGCAGTTGATCAAAGCATGTACAAAAGCATGATTGGAAGTCTATTATACCTTACTGCAAGCATACCTGATATAACCTTTGATGTAGGGGTGTATGCAAGATATCAAGCAGAGTCAAAGATGAGTCATCTAACTCAAGTGAAAAGAATTCTGAAGTACATCAATGGCACTAGTGACTATGGAATTTTGTACTCTCACAGTGAGAATTCCAGGTTAATTGGGTATTGTGATGCTGACTAGGCAGGTAGTGCAGATGATAGAAAAAGTACTTCTGGAGGCTGCTTCTTTCTTGGGAATAATCTGGTATCTTGGTTCAGAAAAAAAAACAAAATTGTGTGTCTCCATCAACAGCTGAAGCAGAGTATATAACAGCTGGTAGTAGTTGCTCTCAGTTAGTTTGGATGAAGCAAATGTTGGAAGAATATGATGTTAAACAAGGAGTTCTAACATTGTAGTGACAACCTAAGTGTTATTAACATCTCAAAGAACCCAATACAACATAGCCAGACAAAGCACATAGACATACGACATCACTTTATCAGGGATCTTGTTGAAGAGAAGATTATGACCCTTGAGCACGTGACTACTGAGGAACAACTGAATGACATTTTTACAAAGGCTTTGGATGTCAAACAATTTGAGAAGTTAAGGAGCAAGCTGGGCATTTGCTTACATGAGGAGTTATAGCAATTAATGTATAAAGACTCTGGTATTATAGCTTCATTCTATTGTTCTTGGAATTTAGCTTCTGGTACTTTTAGTCTTGATCCATGCTTCTCTCATCTTTTATTTTGAAATATTCTATGGCTAAAAAGGGGGAGTAAAAGAGAGCCATGTCTATATTTATTCCTTTGGATGTATACCAGGTTGTATGTATGTCTTCTGAGTATGTTTATCTGCATGTGTATGCTTGTGAAGACCTCCTGGTAGGTGTGTTTGTATGATAGCTGAATTATCATTATGTATGCCTGAGTATGTTAGCAGATAATGTGCCAGTAGATGTTGAAACATATGTGTATGCTTCTGAGCATAATTGCCTTCTATTTGAAGTATTCCTTATGTCTCTGAAGTTCTTCCTGATGGCTGGATGTGTTTTTGATGTGCCATAAAGCATTCTGGTGTAGTATGCATGTTTTCAGGGGGAGTGTGTATGGGTTTAGTAATCACTATATGGTTGCATCTTTAAGGGGGAGTGATTTTATGAGGTGTGCTGCAGTTGCTAGTCTTTATGGAAATTTATTTTTTCCATCTCGCTGGATGTTTGGTTGAATGTTGGAACATTATAGCTTCTGCATGTTTGGTGGGAATTTTTTTTTCCCTTTTGTTTCCGTTGCTGCAAGTCTCTGATTTTCTAGTTTGATACCTCTTTCTCTTATCTGCGTATTTCCATGTGATGAAATTTTGTGAAAATATTGGAAGTAGATTTTGAGATCTGTGATAAACTTCTTCTAGTCTTGAAGATTATGATGTGACTGAAGAACTATAGTTGTGGTATCTGTTAGTAATCTGAGCATGTGTACCCTTCTTCATGGTTGTATGTTTGTGATGATTGAAGAAAAGGTTGCGTGTTATCTATCTGCTTTGATTGGACTGGCCTTGGGTTGTTTTAGCCGAAAATTTGTCAAAGGGGGAGATTGTTGGATATTTATATGTTGGGTTCACTTTTGCCTAAAACAAATATTCAAGTGTGATGTTGGACACGATGTTCCAACATCCTGGCATGGGTTTAGTGTGCCCTGTACCTTGCCTTGATTTATGCACACGTTTATTTATTTAAGGAATCCACACCTTATTTTCTTGTTGGTTAAGATGCGTGTTTTTAGTACAGAATCAGATCGTTTGTGATTTCCTGAAGGAGTGCTATCTACTTAGGAAAGTTTGAAGGTGATCAGAATGTTCCTAAAGATGTGCCTACATTTTAGGACTTTCCTTATCTGGTTCTGACTCTTGAGAAACGGATCACCGTTTGTTCTGAAGCCCAACAAGTTGCTCTGACACGTATTGATTCAGTATTTAAACAAGACTACAAGACCTAAATCATTATTCAATCCGTCATCTGAAGAATAGATCAATTAGGGTTTTGAGTTTGTTATTTGTGAGCCTTTCGTGTATCATCTCGATGCATGCTTAGGACTGTGTTTGTGTTGTAATTTGTTCACTACTCTAAAGCTTTTAAGCAAAGATTTAGATAGTTTGTGTACTACACCAAAGTTGTGAAGCACGGTTGTAGGTAGTTTGTTTGAAGGTAACTTCACTTGATTTGTTTGTGTCTGTAATCTGATAATCACAGGAGTTGTGGTTAATTGTAGGGAGTGAGATGGGATCTCAGATCTAGGAGTTCCTAGGTTGAAGTCAATATGGGTAGGTCCTAGGTCTATAGTGTAAACAAGGAGTTTGCTGAGAGCTATAGAATAAGGACTACACTAGTGAATTTCCTTCCTGGCTTGGTAGCCCCCAGAGTAGGTGACGTTGCACCGAACTGGGTTAACAAACTCACTGTACCATTTACTTTCTTGTCAGTTATCTTGCTTTATTTTGTTTATGTTTGTTAGCTTAATGTTCTAAACATTTCATACGACATCTATTTTCTGTGACTGGTGTTGAAACATTGCATAGAACATCTTAAGATTAACGTGCTAGAATTTCATAAATCATCATCTAATTTGAGGTAAAAAGATGAGCTTAAAGTACAAGTAAGTGTCTTAAACTCAAGGAAATGTATGTAGATATTTTTTTTAATCTAATGATAAAAGAATATTTATGTCCATGATTGCCGGAAATTATATAAATATGTTTTGGCTTGGTGATAAATTGCAAGACAATATAAATTGAAATTTCTATGTGGTGATCGTTTGACTATAATTTGAGATGTGTCTATGAAAGTTTGATTTCTTAAATTCTTAATAATGAATCGTAGGTTTGAGACCTTCATGTTAAGCTTCTTGGTGTTATGGTTATATTTATACATCTATGAAGAAAAAAAACCTTTATGGAATTTATATAATAAGTGAAGGCAGAAATTTTATAACTACATGTTAGGAAAATTATCTTACAAATTATGGAGTTTTCTATCGATATTTCGTGGACTAAACATGACTACTTTTACCGTTGCTTCAGTTCTAAAATTACGAACTTTTATGGTTTGTTTAATTTAATTTTTTAGACTATACCATGATAGCTAAAAATCAAAATAAATTTATGTGTGTGATTATGGATATGTTTCTATATATCCATAAATATCCTATTATCTTTGGGGTATGCATGTTTTAATAAACTTGCAAAGTAATAAATTTTATTGTATAATTAACAAGCTAGAAACTTTTTGAGTTGATTGTATTGTTGATGAATTTATATGGTTATATATAATTCATGTTTAACTTTATGTTACATGCATGTTAAGGGGAAAGACCTGTGGAAAATAAAATAAAATTATAAGAGTAGGAGGGTCATTCTCTTAACGTAAATTACTTAAATGTAGGGGTTATGAGAAGAAGAACAAAAACAATTTTGTGAATGATGTTTATTCTACTTTTACTCTTGTTATTTTTGAATGTGCGCCAAACTTTTGAAACAAGGGAAAGTAGAAGGATTAGAAGAAGGAAAAAAAATTCTTGTGGACATAGAATGTATAATTTTCCTCTTTTAATAAGAGTAGAAGATGTTGATAAATTATGAATAAAAAACTATGATTAAGATAATTTCACTTTTCCATGAGTATGTTTGGGTTAACCAAACTTTTTTTTAGAAGGAAAGGTTAACCAATGCTATTTTATTATTATTTAAAATATAAATAAGGTATTAAATGTGAACTTGAAACTAGTGAGTACGCCTTAAGGTAGCAATCTCATGAATAACAAGTGGAATTTTAAAAGATAGTTTCTCAATTTGTGTGAGAGATAATTGATTGTGTTATGGATTTTATGAATTATATTATACATGATATTGCATGTTGTATATAAATAGATGAAGTATATGAATTCATAATCTCAACGGTGATTATTTAAATGATCAACTATTTTTTCTAATCTATTCAAATGATGTTGTTGTCTGGATATCATGTTCTTCTAATAGTTGATCTTAGAAGGATTGAATAGTGTAAAATGGATCTCAAATAAAGACGAGGTAGGTTCCATTGTGAAGTACTTATTTATCTTAGGGTTAAATATTTTTTTATCCCTAAAAATATACCAAATTTTCGTTTTAGTCCCTCTAAAATTTTCCTTCAACTTTTAGTCTCTGCAAAATTTTCAATCACTACTTTTGGTCTCTATTTTCAAATCAAATTTTGTATGTTTTAATGATACTACTGATCCAATGAGCAATGGTTGTGAGTATAATGACATTCAAGTACCACTATTTGTCTCCTTAAATCTCCATTACCAGAACGTTACATAAAGAAGAAGAAAAACCAAACATTCAATCCATCAGTTCTCATTACCATTAATGCCTTTTATATTGTTGATAAATCCTGCAACGGAAATATGAGGCTATACATCCAGTCTATGCAACTTGCATTGATGACAGTTAGTCATTCACTATTTTTAGTGTCATTTTCCTGATATTTTGAGTTCACAAACAAGTTTAAGCAACAAAGAAAACAAGAAAAATAGAAGATTTTGAAGAAAGCAAAACCGTGTCACGATTGTTGAAAACGTGTCACGATTTGGAGCATAGGATGAGGTTCATTCGACATTGGTTAAAACTTGTCACGATGGCTATTTCGTGACACGATTTTAAGGACATGTGGCACAAGGAAAGAAATGAAAGCAAGAGAAAATATAATCAAAAAGAGCAAAACAAGAGGTGACAAAAAGCAATTAAGAATTCATATTCATATTAAAGATTGGGCTTGAGAAAATCAAAGGAAAGAAAAGCGTGGCATGCTTGTGGAGAAAGAAAGGAACTAGGTTACATACCTATATAAAGAAAGCTAGCTGTGCACACTAGAGGGCAATTCACATTACGACTGGTACAGGAACACGTTTTTGGTGCTAACGGTTTGGAGAACAAAAACAATACGCAACCCGAGAGAGAGGAAGGCACATGAAACAACATCAACAGTAGCTATTGAAAAGAAATTGCGGAGCAAAGCCGACAATGGCGGAACTTTATCGGTTTATTTTCTTTACCATGTTGTTTATTTGTTCGATCATGTCTAGCTAATTTCCTTTGATTAGGTCATGAGATGAATCTGATGTACACTGTTTGAACTATGTTGCTGTGAAACTCTATTTCATATATGAATATCAATCTAGTTTTATCAATCTAGTTTTATTCAATTCAATTGTTCTTAATGTTTTTTATATACTTATCACATATAAATATGAATTCGTGAGAATGAATGACTACTGACCATAGCTTTCAACTTAGACATAATTGAATTGTTCAAATAAACAGGGTTAGTCTAGGAATGGATAATCGTTTATTTGTGATATTAGGTTAACGTTCTTAAAACCTTCAAAGAATATTAGATCACCTAAGAAATTAGGGATTGTAATCTGAGAAGAGGGTCCTAAGTCAAGGGATTGATTAGGGCTATTTTAGTTAACCATCGTGAAACTAGAGGAGTATTCATTGGAAATAGGTGCAGTGTACCAAACAGGGAACATCAGAGGATTCGAAAGACCTAATCTCATCTCTCCATATATTTTCAAAATAATCTTTATTTTTCGTTATTTTTATGCAATCAAACCTACTCCATCGGACACTTATAAAATTTACACATCCTATATATTAACATTATTGCTAAATTGAGATTAACACAGTCCTCGTGGATACGAACTTTTAATTTACTACTTCGATAGTTTTAGCGCATGCGCGCGCACGCACACGCGCGCCCCCCCGCGCGCGCGCGCACACACACACACACACACACATATATATATATATATATCCAATATAAACTCTCTTCCTTTCCATTGTTCTTCTAACATTACTTTGGGCATTGTTTATGAAACTCCATCGTGTTCAGGCTTTGAGTGCCCGAGTTCAGACACGCAGTTGTGTAAATCTTGGGGAGCAAAATCGGATTTGGGTTGCACCGGAGGTCCATCGAAAATTAGCTTTCGGGGCAGTGACTTTTGTCACAGCACAACAATTCTCTTCTATCTTTCTTATCTATCCAAAATCTATTATATTTTACTCTTAATATTTTCAACAATGGTAAGTTCTTTAATACCTTAAAGTTTGATTGAGTATTGGTACCCCGCAAACAATATTTGTTTAATATTTGAATTTATTTTAAAACAAAGCAGTAAAAAAATATGACATAATGTTGAATGGTTGGATGAGGGGTAATACCCTACCAAACTTCATGGGTAGTTGTGTTCATCATGAGCATTTAATATATAGGATCGCTGAGTTGAGGAACAATATTTATTCTTTGCTTAAACAATCTTAAATATTTTTGGTGGTGGTCGGGGTTCGAACCCTGAACCTTTCATATTTTATGCATTATCCTACCAATTAAGTTAAACTCACCAGGACAAACAATTTTAAATATAAATCAGTACAGTTAGGCACACTCACACAACTTGAAAAAAGTAAAATAAAAATAATTCAATAACGTGATTTTTTAAAATAATTAAATGATATATATTGCTTTTCTCAAAAAAAAATGATATATAATTCTATGTGTATCTAAATAATTTTCTTTTAGACTTATGACCATAGAAGTATTTATTAGAAACTGGAATCTAAGAGTTTGATTTATTTTTAGGAGGGGTGAAAAAGCGTCATCACAAGAATAATACAAATTCTAAAATCTCAAATTTGTTTTTTAAGGAAGGAAATCGCAAATTTGTTTGAAAGTTATTTTCGTTTTAAATAAGTTCTTTATTTGTTACTTAAAAAAAAGTTTGTCATTGAATTAAAACAACTTGTGCGACAAACAAAAAGACAAATAGTTTTTTTAATGAAAAAAGACAAAATAAATGTGAATTTTTTTTTCTTCTAAATTGATCACCATAAATAAGTTGTCTAGAGTTCGAATTTTTACCCCTGTATATTATTAAAAAATATTGTTCATATCAACTGAGTTGTATTGAACAAATAATTGTAAACTTCTACCTCTCAATGTTGATATTTTGGATAGTTTTTACATATCAATCCATGGTGGGACACCTTGATATGTAGTCCACAATAGAACTACCCCTTTTCTAATCTAAACATGCAGTAAAATCAAGAAAATAATTGTAAACTGAGTTGTATTGAACAAATAATTGTAAATTTCTACCTCTCAGTCTTGATATTTTGGGTAGTCTTTACATATCAATCCATGGTGGGACACCTTGATATGTAGTCCACAATAGAACTACCCCTTTTCTAATCTAAACATACAGTAAAATCAAGAAAATAAGGTTTAGAGGTTTTGTGTTGTGAATTCGAGCAAATAATCACATCAATAAAACTTAGGTCCACAAGCAGCAACAACAACAACAAATAAATCTGAATCTAAGTGTGAAGTAACACGACAAACATATTTGAAGCAAGAAAGATAAGAAAGAAGAGAAATAAAACAACACATAATATTGTTTAATCAGTTAGGTCCATAATGACCTACTAAAAACGAGCAGCTCTCCAATGCACTATGATAAGAATGATACAAATAGGTTACAAGAAATCAACTTAAAAGCTCACAAAGACCAAATCATAATTTCTACCTATTTTTCAAGTCAACCATACTCACAATAAATCCCAAGAGAAAACACTAAGGGTTCGTTTGATGGTCAGGATAGGGAGACAGGATATGATACATTAATCATATCCTGCTGAAATCTGATGTTTGATGCACCAAAGGGATAGGATAAAATAAACCATTTTCCTATCATATCCTGACTTTCCTTTGTAATTTCTATCCTGAGTATAAGCTGGGTTAGAAATTATCCTGATGGGATTAGAAGATCATTCCTTATTTATTATCTTGATATTCTACCATTTTTAAAAATATTGTCATTTTTAAAATAATGATAGCATGTATTTTCTATTATAATTAATAACATGCCATTTTTACAATATTTAATTAATGATGAGAGCAATTTTTTCATTTAATTATAATGATATCCTGTTTGTTATCATATGCGCATCAAACACATGATAGGATTAATGTTTATCATGTCCTTATCATATCCTATCTCTATCCA
>Ga0228711_1009876_pt1 | contig 12757 bp, 10 predicted proteins | sample MedpolnodulmetaG_2_FD_177996 | JGI IMG/M metagenome (GOLD analysis project Ga0228711, IMG submission 177996) | Root nodule microbial communities from Medicago polymorpha collected in Santa Monica, California, United States - brown nodules | ecosystem: Host-associated > Plants > Roots > Nodule...
TAAAATTGTAGATATTTTGACTCATCCACATGATAATTTTTTCATTAGAAACTTCACTTTTTCCTGTAATTTTGTCGGCCTCTTTATTTCTCCTATATTATATTACATGAAGTTTTTGTTCTGACTTTTTATTTGCAAAAATCACTATAGTAGACTATAACATTACTTTGTTTTGGCAAAATAATGACTTTGACTCCATATTTATTTTTGTTGATTTCCATATTAATTTTTGTTGATGCAAACTAAACGTTGTTAATTTGCTTTTTTGAGATTGTGCATGTCAATCACTCTTAATTGTCACTTAGTTTGATTGTTTCTGAGTTTAAATGTAACTCTAGGATTAATAATATAGTCAATTTGATATTTTATATATGAAACTTTACAAAAACCCGTGCATCGCACGGGTTAGAGTCTAGTTTGATATAATAGTTCCAATTATTCCTCTGATTAGATCATTGGTTAAAGCAAAATTTTGATTAAAATTATGGGGATCAGAATTGCATTTAAGTTTGATTATTGTATGATATATGTTGATTTCCCTTATGTAATGCTTTATATGTAATCATGTTATAAGCTTGATTCATTAAGTTAGAAATGATGATTTTACTTTTCCTATGTGTTAAGGTAAATTTCTGGAAGTTACTATGGTTAAAAAGTGATTATTGATGTGCTGAAAAGTGCTTATGAACCAGTGGTAATTGATTACCACTTCCTGATAATTGATTACCTACTGTTATTTTTGAAGTGTCAGAAATTGTGGTAATCGATTACCAAAATGAAAAATCTCAATTTTTGTACTGTAGATCATTGTTTTCGCTTCTTAAGTTTTCCCAAAAACCTTCCTTAACTAACTCCAACACCAAGGGAACTCTTTTAAGGGTGAGTCATGTGTTAGAAGCATGATTGGTATATAAGGCATTGCAAGAGTGTATGAATAAGTTATTTAAGAGCAATCGCGGGTAGATTGATAATCCTAATAGGAACGGCATATGAAAACGATATGCTTAGAACCCGAAAAAGATTTGCACGAATCAGAGACATATTCAGACAAGTATGCAAATGTATAAGAAATATGCTCAGATAGTGACATATAGATATATGTTATAGAATTATATGCAGATGTACAAATATAAATTTTCAGATAAGTTGTGGCTTAGAAAAAGCTCCAGATTATTCTGGATGGGTCCAACCCGAAAGGGAACCTTCACGACGACAAGAGGAGTAGAACTCTAGCCTCATATAGGATATTAGCCGGTTAGCAGAGCGAATGTATCCGAAGTTACTCCACTTGGATCCATTCCGTAAAAAGAACTTAGACAATAATTGTTTCTTCAACGCTAACTTCTAACTTAATTATGAATATGATATGAATATGTTTATGACATAAATTATGATAGAATACAATTAGTGATCTTAGATTTGCCCCCGATCGCTAAGTTACGCAAAAAGAACAGTAAAACCTATAAAAGGTACGAGTACAGACAGATGGCGATCAATAGGTTCCCCTAGATTGCCTATAGCCTAGGATAAGTGGAACTCACTAAGACACACTGTCTCACCCGAATCCCTTTTATTTTTATTTCAGATTAACAGGTTGATCGAGGTAACGATTATCAAGAGAAGCTGGATGATGCGCAAGTTCATGTCATGATTCAGACGTAGTAGATGTTCATTTGTACCTATACATGGTTCAAATGTAACTCTTATTTTATGTATAATTGTTAAATTGTATACAGTTGTCTGATATATGAAACATGAATCAGTTATAATTCATTGAGACATAATTTGTTTATATTGTAATTTTAATGTTACACAACTTCATTATCACTTTGTGAAAGCTTTTGTTCAAATCCAACTAGTATATTGAATAGTTTAAGAAATCATTAAAAAAAAGAAATTAATCTTTTAACTTACAACTCATTGATATTTAATCAGACTTAATTCAAAATTTGACGCACGATTCTCCCGTACTTTTTTTATAGTGTTCTCTTTTCGTCTTCGTTTCTCGTGCTTGTCATTGAGAATCTACAGAGTGCAGACTTCATAGTTAGTTATAGAAAAGAAAACATAGTAGTAAGAAAAGAAAAGAGGGAACACAACAACACGGATGCAAGAAAACAAAAGTGATAAAGATGTTAAAACCAAAATATAACGAGAATGAAAATAATTGTCAAACATGAAACATCATTTATGTTTGACAACTACTCCTTACCATCATATGTATAAAAAAATTTCAAAAAAACTTTTCGACCTAATTATAAGAAAATATTACAACTTTTAAGGTTTAATTATTGCTTAAAAGACATTTCTACCCTTTATTTAATGTTTTTGTATTTAATATTAGTGAGTGAATTTAATGCTTTACAACTTTATATGATGGTATATTTGTAAAAATATTCAAAAAATTACATTAATTAATGATTGCATTGGTTTTGAAGTATTTGATTAGATAGGAAAAAATGATTTTATTCTCAATTTCACATGACAAAATCATCAATATTTTATTAAACTTTGCTCACAATTTGACACGCAATTCTCTCATGTTTTCCATCTCCCATGTTGGGTTCATTCTTTTGTTTCATGTGCTTTTTAATGAGAATCTCAACACTACAAAATTCACAATTAGTAAGAATAAAATAAAACTTAAATATGACATTGGTCCCTACAATTTTACCACATTTTGACATTGATCCTGCATTTTGTTTTGTTTAACATTGATCATTGCATTTTGTACAATTTTTGTCTAAGTCATTATGTTAGAGCCCACATTAGAAAAAGGAAAACTAACGGCGTGCCACGTGGGGGAATAAGAACACGCCTTGTGGCACACTAAGTGACAAAATAATAATTAACAATGATAAATCAAATATATTTATTATATTAAAAATTGTTGTTTAATTAGAAATTAAAAAGAAAAGAAAAGAAAAGAAAAGAAAAGAGAGAACAAGACATAACAAAGGGGGAGAATGGGATTTTAGGGTTTCAAGTCTATCCATCACTTTGCTTTTCATTTCGACCTCCATCATCAATTTGATTTCGCGATTCCATTCCTCTTCTCGTTTGGATTCGTGATTTTGACTTTGTTGTGACCTGCGTTTTCACCAATTGTCCCCCTTTCTCTATCGTGTTTTTACTAATCTAGTTCTATTAATTAATTTCCATACCATGGCCACAGAAGCGAGAACAAAGTTTCAAAACCCAGATTACCGACCCGATTTTACAAACTTAACGCCGGCGCCGCCGTCAACTCACGACGGTCTTCACTACTGGCAATTCATGATTTCTGGATCCATCGCTGGTTGTATCGAACACATGGCAATGTTTCCCGTTGACACCGTTAAAACTCACATGCAAGCTATCACATCTTGTCCAATTAAATCCGTTTCCGTCCGTCAAGCTCTTCAGTCAATCTTAAAATCCGAAGGCCCGTCCGCCTTATACCGCGGTATCGGTGCAATGGGCCTTGGCGCCGGTCCGGCCCACGCTGTTTATTTCTCGGTTTATGAAACACTTAAAAAGAAATTCTCACAGGGAAATGTTAATGATCATTTTGTTCATGCTGGTTCTGGGGTTTGTGCGACGGTGGCGAGTGACGCGGTGTTTACGCCGATGGATATGGTGAAACAGAGATTGCAGTTGAGTAATAGTGGTTATAAAGGTGTGTTTGATTGTGTGAAGAGGGTTTTGAGTGAGGAAGGGTTTGGTGCTTTTTATGCTAGTTATAGGACTACTGTTTTGATGAATGCGCCTTTTACCGCTGTGCATTTCGCAACTTATGAGGCTGCGAAAAGAGGGTTGAATGAGATTTCTCCGGAGAGTGTTGATGATGAGAGGTTGATTGTTCATGCTACTGCTGGGGCCGCTGCTGGTGGGTTGGCTGCTGCTGTTACTACGCCGCTTGATGTTGTTAAAACTCAATTGCAATGCCAGGTATAGCTATGATAGCAATAGTAGTAATGATAATTTGTTGATTTTGAATTGCTTACCTATGGTGCATGCCTTTAAAGTTTAACATATGAACAATTAACCATATGCTCATTTAGGAATTTTGGCCTTCTACGCTTATGTGGTATATTCCTGTGTTTGTGAATGGAACAATGTTGTTAAATAGCGCCTATAGTGTAGTGTAATTTGAACAATTTGCTAGTCCTATTTTTAGTCCAAAATATTGTCAAATTGAAACTCTAGCATTAAACATTTATATATCAAAACTCATGTCTTAATCAAAACTTTACATTCTATTCCCAATTCCAATAACAGAGAAAGAAAACAGAACAGATATGACAAATGAAAGAAAATGAAAACAGAATACAAAGAAAGAAAGAGAGATAACGTAAAAGAAAACAGAGTTGAGAGATGAAAGAAAACAAAACAGAACAAAGAAAGAACACGTAAAAGAGAACTTAGAACTGAAAGAAATAACACAAAGGAGAACATAACATAGCCCTAAAAATAACCTAAAAGAAATAAAGAAAAGAACATGTAAAACTGAAAGAAAGAAAATGCAAAACAGAACATAAAGAGAAGAGAAATGAAAGAGCATAGAAAGAAGAACCTTTGACTGATGGCTGAGAGAAGTTTTGTTGTGCAATGGCTGGGAGAAGTTTTGTTGTGGAATGAAATTTTTTTGGGTTTTGTTTTGCCATGGCTGGGAGTGAAAAGACAATGGAACAGTTATTAAACTGTGAGAAGAGGGAAAAGGGTTAGGGATAATCCCAAATCCCCAAATTTCCCTAGAAACGGTTTAAAATTTAGGGTCTATTGATGTTTTCACATTTAAACACAGTAGCAGATCAGAGACCATTAACCCGTCCGCTACCCAGGAGGCGCTATAGCACCTTGAGCGGCTGCTATTGCGAACTGCTCTGCTCTGGTCATTACCAGTGCGGCCAACGTCCGTTTCGCTACACCGCTATATCGCGCTATTACCTAGGCTTGGTTGTCATTTTCATTGATTATCAAGCTTGTGTTTTGAGAATGTGAGTTCCATAGGCAAACTCTTTGTGCTTATGTAGGGATTCCACGTTTGTCACGACAGTGTGCGAAAAAAGTGAATCAAATGAAATTAGTAGGGCTTTAATTGGTAGGGTATTACAAATATAAGGTTGGATAGTTGTAGAGTTATGGGTTGGGTAGTTCAAGTCAAACTATTACGAGAGATTTGGAGTTAAATAGTTTTTTATATTTACATATGATTCATTATAAGATGTTATGGTGTTGTTAGATTTGATCTATGTAGTTGACCATCCCAAGTTGAAAAAGATTTTTGTTATTATTGTTGGTGTGTTGTTGAAATGGTTAGGGAATGGTTTTGAAAAATTAAGGGGAACAATTTTCTCTTAATTAGTTTTATTGTAATTTTGTTGTTTGAACCAATGGTATCAATTTTATATGTAGCCATTCCCTATCTATTTTATAAGGTTTTTTTGTTAAATTGGAATTCATAAGATATGTTGAGGGGATGGCTAAAACTTAAAGGTGGCCTGAGTGTGATTTTATACGACTGAATGGGGATCAAAACACAGCCTTAGGTGCCCCAAAATGAAGTTATGGTACCGGGTTTGTGCTGCCTCAAGGTGGAGATATGTTAGACAAGATTGCAGACTGCAGAGAGTTTGGGTGCTGTTATGATGATAGGAACCAAGTGCAGAATGCACAAATCCCCTGTTACTGCCTAATTCCAGAACTGTATAGGAATTGACATAATAATGAAGCTGGAGCAGTACTCCTTACAAGATGGAGGAAAACATATAATGCCTAAGAAAAAATATATTCCACCCTTGACCGAGAAGGAGCAGATCCGTGCTCAACCTCGCTGCCACATTAAACCACTTTCTTCTCTCTGCTCCTCTTCTTGACCCACTTGATTCTTTATCTCATGCAAGAAGTTGTATCCTCTCATACATTCATCCCTCTCCAACAAAAAGAATGAGAGTGGGAAGAGGGAGAAGATGAGGGAAATGAGGAGTTGATATGGTGAGAGAGAAAGAGAAATGAAATGTTATGCAGTGATGTAGAGAAATTTTGTGAGAGAGGGAAGTGTTGTTAAATGGTGTTGCACCCCTATGGCAGAATGCTGTGGTGGATTTTTTGACAACTGCGATGGTCAGTTGTGAAATGATGCCTGCCATTGCAGCACCATAGGCCACAGTGGTCTGTTTTTGCAGCGGATTTTTGGCCTTCCCCCATTTTCTTGTCATGGGCCATCGACAACACCGGAGAGAATCCAAATCCCTACTTCTACACCCATGCATTATAGGCTTATCAAGGAAAATGCACGGTATATTGTACACACACATGTACACATCAGTTAAATATCCTATCAAAAATCGTAAAACTTTATCGTTGAAAATAATAATTGATTGCTAATAAGTAACACCTTTCAGTACTAGTTTAGATAGAAGCATGATATATCAAGAAATAAATACAGGGTGATATTATATAATGAACTACAAATTGTTTACTACTCGGATAGGATAATTAACAGACTAGTTGTGAGTAGCATATTATTTATTTTCCAGTACTATTTACAGGCATGAAATTTTACATATATATACTGTACAGCAGACCATTTAATGTATTTTCTCAACTACCTCATATCATACTTAATTAATAGACATTTTAGCGTTTTAAATTTGTCACTTACGGAAGTAAACCTTTGACCGCTGTGAATTCCCGTCCACCTTATCACTCGTGCCTATGTAATTTGGAGCTTTGATTGGAAAAAATGGCATTAAACTGGAGTGCTGCTGAAGGTGATGGTACTAGTGACTGATGCGTTCAAACTTAGTTGTTTCAAGTGTTTCTTTCAACTTTTGTTGCATTTTGAATACTAATATAAAATTGGATGACTTCATTTTATGATTCGACTGTAGAATCTTATGTAGGTTGAGTAGCTGGCAAGATCCACTTGTGTAGATTATCATCCCTAGAAATTTTTACCATCTTCCCATTGTTATTGGAGGATTGTTTTACGTTTACAAGACCACGTTTACAAGACCATACACTAAATCTGAATAACTTAATATTTTGGACAAATTACACATTTGATCCCTTAACTAATTTTGTGGTTTCACTTTGGTTCCATGACTATTTTTTGTTCCGTTTTGATCCCCTAACTTTACTTAGTTAGTCAAGTTAGTTCTTTCCGTCAAATTTCAACAGTTCTGTTAACTAATGTCTATGTGGCTTTAGTTAGTCTTTTCTCCTTTCTTCTCCAAATTAGGTTTCTACTGTTCATCTTTTTCCTACTAGTTCTTCATGTTATGTAAGATTCTAAGCTAATCAGAAACAGGAAAACGAATGCTTCCATCTCCAGTAGGTTAAATTTGATTTAGAGAGTTGCTCCGTGCTTTGTTTTTTCCCTGTTTTCTGACTCCCACAATGTGAATTTACTAACCCGAGACATGTACTGCTTGTAAAGCACTCTTCAAGGATGCAGATAAATATTGTAAGATAATCTGTGGAAGAGTTTCGCAAGGCCAAGGGAAGAATTAAGAGGAAGAAGTAGATGAACAGTAGCATTCTAATTTGGAGAAGAAAGGGGAAAAAACTAACTAGTGCCATTGGTTAACAGAATTGTTGAATTTTGTCGGAAATGACTAACTAAAGTAAAGTTAGAGGACCAAAACAGAACAAAAAATAATTGTGGAACTGAGTGAAACCACGAAATTAGTTAAGGGACCAAATGTGTAATTTAACCTAATATTTTCTGATCAAACGAAAAGGTTTTAAATCTGATTAGGGTTATTTGTTATTTTTTGTTGTTACTAGTCACTCCACTGTCTGAAAATGATTTAATTGTTACTGTTGTCATATTGTTTGATATGGTCTGTGGTGTTTGATCAAGCTGTTATTTTATTTTATTTTTTGACTCAAGCTGTTATTTTATTTGGAACTTGATTGTTCTGCAACTTTTATTATATGAATGTTTGGTATCCTTGGGGTTGACAATGATTCTAAATCTTTTTTAAAAATTAAAGAATGATTGTAAATTAAGGGGAATTAGACAGCAACTTTTTTAATCCCTATCTTTCCTCGCGTTGGAGAATTTATCTTAACATTGGATTCATGGTGCAGGGTGTGTGTGGATGTGATAGGTTCAAAAGTGGTTCCATTGGCGATGTTGTTAAAACAATAGTGAAAAAGGACGGATACAAAGGGCTCATGCGAGGGTGGGTTCCAAGGATGCTCTTTCATGCTCCTGCAGCCGCTATCTGCTGGTCTACATATGAAGCTGGAAAATCCTTTTTCCAAGATTACAATGAGCAGAAAGATTCTGGAACTGTCACTTAAACAAAACCCTAAGTTAGAGTATTCATTATTCTTCAGTTCCACTACAGATTACTCTTGTCTGTAACAGTGTTAAAGTGCTTCAAATAGAAGTGAGCAAGCAAGCCTTTTGAAGTCCTGACTTCTGAACTCTAAATTATGTGCAGAGGGCATTGGATTTACTTCCGAAATAAGTTAGTTTCTTATAGTCAGGTAATTCAGGTTTCATAATCATTTTTGTTTTACTGGAATAGCTTTTTGCTTTATACAGGGCATTGTTTAATGGAACACCTATGTGCTACATGAATTTTTTGTTCACAAGTTTGGGGACACTGTAGTTTTAGTTATGTGAAGGATTATTTGATATATTATGTAATTTGAGGGATCTCATTTTCCAACACAATATTTTGTTAGCATTTGTCATATTTGGTGATGTCACACACCAGATAGTGGCTTTGTTGCATTCTAGTTCTTCAGTGTCATTCTAGTTAGCCATTTGAATCTCAATTTTTGTATTATGTCTATGACTATTGTAACCCATTTCTATCGCTTCCGATATATCACAATGAGTAGCTGCTACAAGGAGTTATAAGGCTGGCGTGGTCGTTGGATGGAAAAGTAAGGAGTGGAGTAATACAAAGCTTGATGATTCGATTTCCACCGCCAACATAACAATAAAATTTGTCGTTTAAGAAAAAAGTGGTAAGAAATTCTTCATTCTCTTGTTCAATTAGTCGCAGTTAGAACCATCAAACAACATAGGTCTGCAGGCAACATGTCAGTCTTGTTCCATGGTTTGCTTTTTGACGAGATAACAAAAATACTTGGTAAAATTCTTAACCTTAGACACCAATCTAAGGTTCTAATACATATTTAACTTGGATCAGTCTCACTTGTCTAGTTACTGTATGGTGTATACTGAATTACTGATAACTCTTACGGGACCGTTTAATGCGCATGATAGGATTTGGATAATGATAGGATAGGATAATGACAGGATAAACATCTATCATATCATGTGCTTGGTTTGCATATGATAAAAAATATGATAGCATTATTTTATCGTTTGGTGCACACTTGACATAATGTTGACACCGTATGAACAAAGACACAAATTTCATATAATTGTATTTGTATAAAAAATTGGGGAAAAATAAATCAATAGAACTAATAAACACAAAATAAGACATGATTTAAATATTCAATACTAACAATTAGGTTTGAGTAAAAATTAATGATGATGATGGTGATATTAGCGCAAAAAAAACAAAGACATGATTTAACCCATAGAAGCAATTAGGTTTTCCAACGATGATGTGGATGCAATTTGCAATTAACCCATATAAGCAATTTGGTTTTCAAACAAAAAAGCAACAATTAGTGATGATAGGATCTGCAATTAACCCATTGAAGCAATTGGATTTCAGTCATTGATTAAGGATTAAAAAAGTTGAAAACTTTGTGGTTGCAATTGGGTTTTCATGAATGAAAGGGCTACACTGATTGATGGATGTACGAAGGTTTGAATCAAAGGGTTTTAATTGGGTGAAAATTTACGGGAGGTAGGACGAAAGGCATGACTGTGATGGTCGATGGATGTACGAGAGTTACACCGATTGAATACAAGGGAATGAAAGAGCCGTACGTGATTGTGATAGGTTTGAGAAATCCTATCAGGTTGTTAATCCACCAAAAACCAAAGATTAAAATTACAAGGAGAGATAGGGTAGGATTAGTGATGGGTTTAATTTACCATATCCTACTGGTGCAGCAAACAACGAATATAGATACGATATGATAGTTTTATCATATCTTGTCCCTCTATCCTGCGCACCAAAAGAGGCTCTACAAATATTATTTTATACTTTTGTCAGCTAACTTCTCCATGCTTTACTGCTATCACTATGAAATTTTTTCTATGGAATTTTTTCTTTGAATCACATAAATCATAGATCAAAGATGGTAATAAAAATTACAAGTGATTAATGCTCTCAGAAATTCACATTGGGGATTGAATACAAAAACATAGGACAATAAATAAATGAAGTAAATAAAAATTAGGGAAATAGGCACATGTTATGGTACCAAAGATGGAACTTATGTCAATTTATTTCTCAAACTTTTGATAATTAGTTTTTCACAATAAATATTTATCATTTGAAGAAACCTTAGCATGTGTCCTAAAACACAAGTTAGCATGACCCATAAAATTATTCATTCATAATGCTCTATGAGAATAAATGAACTGACAAAACTTCTAGCTTCTTCAATGCATTTATGTATATCGTTAGAAATAAATGTCGTAAAATATAAATATGATGAATACATTATGAAGTTCCAATTGTTTTGTTCTGGTACTATTGACATCACCTCCTTTTTGAATCAGCTCTCTCCAATTATATAATATTTTAAAAAAATTAATTCCATTTAATAAGACTGAATCGCACCTTGACGTGATAAATTATCTTTTGTACGAATTTGATTACGAAGCAACCTCCAAGCAAAGAAAAACACTTTTAAAAGAAATGGAGACCATTACTATAGTTTTGGAGTGATTATTGATATAAATGCAAACACTTCAAGAATTAGTGACATTACTTAAAAGAAGAAAAAACATTTGGGGAAATATTTCACTTCAATGCTACACACATTTTTTTTAGACTAATTTAATGCTACAAACTTTTTTTTACAAGAAACAAGTTTAATGCATTTCATTAATAAAAATATATTCGATACATGGTGGGATGTTAGAATAAACACGGAAATTAGCTTTCGACGGAGCCGCCTTAGCTAAGCCATGAACATTAGAGTTTATAAGATCGGTGCTAGGCAGATATATACACATTTACTAGTTATTTCACTAAATCCCGAAACACTTATCTAGTTCTCATATACGTTTCTACAATCATCTTTGAGTCGACCTTGAAATCAATGTTCCACAGTTGTTAATCCCTTTCCCATTTCATAGCCTTTAACAGCCCAAGCGCCTCTCCAACATCGATATGAAGAAGAGGGGAAAACCATTCGGTTCGGACCAACACAAAATGCCGTTCGTCATCTCTGATACAATATAAATATTTCCTCCTACACCGTATCCTCCCTGCTTATCTTTCCTTACAATTGAGCAACATAACACAGGAATTCCAAAACATGTGGCTGTGATTCTCCATTGCCTATTCCAAAACATACCACATTCTCCTGTATATATTTCCATAATATGTGACAAGGAGCAATATCAGCCATATTTTTGTGATAAGTAACAGAATGTTGTTAAATGCATAGTTTGGACATGAACTGGAGTGTCATATGAATATGGTATCCTATGAATGTGAATAGAACAATATTGGCAAATAAACAATAAAAGGGAAAACAATCAGAATAGTGCAAAAACTATCCGATTGACAACAAGCTCTCACTAGGGGTTGGAAACAATCATGATCAAGATAGATATCGAAGGGGAAGGGATGGTGATGGTGGAAACTTTGATGAATGGTGATGGTGGAAACATGTAATTAGAAATTTAGAAATTCGGGACATGTATCAATATGACATAGGACAACGGTTGTTCAAAATACATAAATTCAGGGAACGATCATTTCACAATAATACGTGAAGCACATTCTTTTTAGTCAGATGTCTGGTGCATCACATAAGTTAACACACTAATTGGCCCTTGTTACGAAATTAACTAAACTGGAAATTCAAAATAAAGTCTAAAGCAAATGAATGGCAAAATCAAATAGTTGCTTTCCTCCTAGTCTCTTCAAGATCATCAAGCCATTTGGTGGTTTTTGCATCAGGGTGCGACTCGAGTTCAAGCAGTGTATTGTATAATGCTTCTTCCAAAGATGATCAGTTAGGTGTAAAGGGCTGACATACTACATACCTAACCATTGTTGAACAAATACGAAACATTTCTAGAGACTGCACACCCAAAAAAAAGATGATCGACGCTTTCCTCCATACCACAACGACTCGTGCACTGAATAGCATTAGATTGAATCGCACCTCGACTTAATAAATTATCTTATGTAGGAATCTGATTATGAAGCAACCGCCAACCAAACAAAGATACTTTTAAAAACGTAGTTTTGATTCTAGAAGACAGGTATTATAGAAATTGGAAGAAAAAATTGTTTCCTACATTAGGAGGTTTAAGAGATAAACTACAGAGTATGTCAAAGTTGCTTCCAATGTTGTTATTTTTTCTTTTTATGCTTATTTGAAAATAAGTAGGAACTTTTGTTTCGATTGACAATTAGACAATAGCTTCCATTTGATGATTATAGGTGTAAGAGTATCTCGAATGCTAAAACTAAAAGTTTGTACTAATTTTTGCTTCAATAAAAACCACTTTAAGAACTCAAATGAACCCATCATTTGCATAATATTGTGTCGCCTGCTTCCTTTTTTCTTCTTTCCATTCTATATATATATATAAGAAACAATGTGTAACAGTATCTAAAATGACAACTTGTATTACTGT
>Ga0228711_1009877_pt1 | contig 12754 bp, 4 predicted proteins | sample MedpolnodulmetaG_2_FD_177996 | JGI IMG/M metagenome (GOLD analysis project Ga0228711, IMG submission 177996) | Root nodule microbial communities from Medicago polymorpha collected in Santa Monica, California, United States - brown nodules | ecosystem: Host-associated > Plants > Roots > Nodule...
CACACACACACAATGTTGAACAATTAAAAAATTGTCAAAAAAATATTATTGATCAAAAATTTAGAAATGTGTTCTTCAAAAGAAAAAAGTCACAATATGTCTTTGGAATAAAATATTCCAAAGCCAAACATTAACAATCAAATAGATATAAGCTCATTTGATAATGACATCAACAGCAAGTATATGCCTAATTGTATTAAGTGTTAAATTTGAGTAAACCATCAAATTGGTCTCTATCTTAGTACCAAATTTTCAATTTGGTCTCTGACTCTATTAATAACTTAAAATAGTCTTTGTCTTTGTCAAATGTTTCTCAAATTGGTCTCTGACTCTATTAGTTGTTTTACATTTTAAGTCATTAACGTTTCAAATAAGATCCAAAAGGCATTATGTTGTTAATCACTAAATAATATCCAAAAGACATTGAGTCATTAACACTCAATATACAAAACAATTAATAGAGTCAGGGATCAATTTGAAAAACATTTGACCAAGATATGGACTATTTTGAGTTATTAATAAAGTCAGAGACCAAATTAAAAATTTGATACAAAGAGATAAACCAATTTAATTGTTTACTCTACTAAATTTATATTGCCTACTCGTTGGGATTTCCCTTTTATCCTAGCTAGCTATTTTAAGAAAAATATTTGTTTAAACACATTGTTTGCGCAAACATACCAAACAATACTTCCTCTTTTTTATTGATTTCTTTCTTGGTGTGGTTAATAATTTATCATATATTCTTTTGATGCACAATAAATTAAATATAATGCTTCATGCACTAAGCAAAAGTACATAATGCCAGACTAACTAGTGGTTCATGACTGCATCAATTTTTGCTTGGCATGAAACTAGACCAAGACAAAGGATAAAAATGGATTTTGATTATAATAGTAAGGGTGAAAGTGGAAGAAAAAACAATAAGCTATAAGCTTAAACGGTACTTGAAATAGCGTCTAAAAAATAAACTATAAGCTTGTGAAATACGCAATAAGCTCCTGACAAGATGACGTTTATCAAATAGATCTTTTTTAAACATACAAACTTATAAGTTATCATTATAAACTATAAACTATTTTGTTGACCTTATCAAACAGACCCCAGAGACTTACTTTTTAATATCCTAAAAGATATTCAATAATCGTTAACATTTTTCTTTCTTACCACCTTAACAATGTATGATAAATGGTTTCTTACTTCTTCAAATTTTGTTAGAGTGCATGTCACACTATGCAGCAATGCTCTTATTTTAATTTATTCTTTGTTTTTTTTAAATTGACTATCTAAAGTTTTCTGATAAAAACACAGAATTGTTTAGTTTCTTTAAGAACTGAATCGTAGAATTAGTCATTTATTATATGAGTTTTACTATATCTTTAAGATTTTAAAAAAGTTGAAAGAATATCATGTCATATATCCTATATTAATAATTGAATCACACTTAAAAACATTTTATAACTTATTTAATTCTTTAAAGAAAAACAATGTATAACCACAAGTATAATTTTTATTGTTACTGACATTTTTTTTAACTCTTACTTTTTTATTGAATTAAATCAATATAACTTTACACTTTAAAAATATTTATATCCACATAAAGTGATATGTTCTACAATGATTTCATCCTATAATAAAGAGAGGGTTATTAACAATTCTCATTAAACAATCCACATATCAATTTGTTTTCTCTATGTGACTTTTTTAAGAAAAAACAAAAATCATGTGATTTTTTACAATTGGACACTAGCATTTTTGGGTAACCGAGACAATCCATTCAAAATTGCAATGTAAAGGAATTTTTTTTTTATTTGTTTATTACTGAATATTCACAAACCAATAAATAAATAAAAAGTTATACAATATAGTTCATATCCCATTAAGCTACCTGACCAAAAAAAAAATTCATATTAAATTTTTATTTTATTTTTCTGTCAAAAATCTATGAAGTCATCGATTTTTACTTACTAAAAGTACGCTCATTTTTTTTAACAAAACATAAATTAAATTTATACGATATACTCCTGCTCAACTAGTTTAATAATGTAAACCAAAGTTCAATTAATACAAACAAAATACCGGGCAAGAACCGGATCGAACATAACCCGATTCGACCCATATAAGAAAAACATTTATTTTACATTAAAAACTTTATCACAACAACCAAAAACATCGATAACACAAACTCGTGTCTTCAGTTCAGTGTGTGGCATCTCAAACCTCTTCAGTTTGTCTTCAATGGCTTCACTTATTAACATGCTTTCAGTTTCACCAACAATATTGTCACCCTCAATTACAAGAACTTCTTCACTTCAAACACGACCAAATTTGTCACCCTTCTCTGTTTCCTTTAATAGTAAGTTGACTTTAAAAAAAGCACTTTTTTGTTACTTATAGAGTGAGCTTTTGTGTATATAGAATACCCTTTTGAAAGTACTTTTCAATTATCATGTCAAATGTGGTTTTAACCAACCATGCATCTTTGTAGTTTTTTAGCTACCAACATAGTTAAAGTTAATGTTTTTATGTTTTTTTCTATGTTTTTGTGTAAATGAAATTGTTGGTGTTTATGTTGGCATTGCAGAGAGAAGATTGACTATTAGAGCAGCTGAAACTGATGCAAATGAAGGTTTTTTTTTTTGTTATGTTTTGTGGTTTTATACTGTTGTTCATTTTTCATTATGTTTTGTGTTTTACAGTTAGAAGTTTTGTTTTTTGGTTGTTTCAGCAGTTAAATCTGAGGCACCGGATAAGGCGCCGGCGAAAAATGGATCAAGCTTCAATCAGCTTCTTGGTATTAAAGGAGCTGCCCAAGAATCAGTGAGTGAACTTCAGCTTTATTGCTTTTTGTTTCGGTTCTCTGATTTGGATTTGAAAGTTTCACTTCAATTTTCGTTATGGATGGATGTTTGAAATGATCACAATTAGACTTTGACCCTGTTTGGGTAAACAACTTAATTAAGCACTTATAGTATAAGTGTTTATGTATAAGTTATTTCTATAACAAAAGATAATTATTTTAAACTATTTTCATATAAGCTATAAGTTGTTTTCATAAGTTATCCTAGAAAGCTTATTAAAGTAAGCTGAGTATAATTTCTATATGACATATCTGATACCATCTTGGAATTTGTAATTGGGTCTAACAGAACCCCACAAAATTGGCTTGTGAGATGAGGACTGGCCCCACTTATAAACACTTGTTTAGGCTATATCACTTCCAATGTGAGACTCTTGACAGCACACATAATTTTTACCAATCACGTATCGCAAGGTCAATACTCGTCTAGTTTGTTAACTTAGAGGCATAATCTAACTAAACATGAAAACTAAATAGATACTGATCATTTCTAGCTTGTTGGTCATCTCTTTAAATACATTCCTTGAGAACCAGCAGGAAGATTACTCAATATGATAAGGCTTGAGTCGATTTTATCTAGAATGAAATGCCTATCAATCTCAACATGCTTTATCCTATCACAATGAATATGATTCTTAATTTTTCTAACTGTTGCCATGTTATCCATGAATAGAACACCTTCATTGAGCAGATCTAATCATATTAATGCCTAAAATAGATTCATTTTGTATAATACTATTCGATAGGGTCTCATTCGAAAGTGCTAGTCAACACTTAGCACAAATTTTGCCTCTCGATTAATCTGGCAAGTGGCAACCACAATTTGCTTTTCTATTCTCCTACTACGACGAAAGGATTCTTAACTCTCCCAATTGTTCCCATGTTATCGTAGAAGATCATCATTGACAATTCAACATTGAAGTCCAACTGCGGAAGGACATAAACCTGCCACTGCACCACTCTTGCAAACCATGGTTTGTTTTTTGATTCTACTTAAGTTTCCTCACACAAAACCAGCCGAATCTGCACCTGAGTACACTTTTGATCCTTTATAATTTCCCGTTTTGAAAAATAACCCCATCCAGAGGTTACCCAGTGATGCCTCAAGATTTTGTACCCTGCGTCTAAACGCCCCTCATTTGATTTGATTATGAATTGAGTCACAACGCTGACTGGAAAATTGATATTCGGAGTTCAGACAGGTTTGAATTAGCTGAATCAACTTCCCCACAAACCTCTGATTTCACCCAGTTTCGAAGGGGATCCTTTTAGTTTGAAACCAAGTTTTGCAGGTTTACACCCCCAAAATACTTGTGGTGAGTGGTCTTAGCAGGTCTAATCTGTATTTCTTTTGAGAAACAGAGATGCCGAGCCACTTTCATACACCATGCATGGTACAAATTCTTGAGTTAACTCATAGTTTCATACGAGTTTGAGTCTACATTTCAAAATCAAGTAACCTTACTCTCACAGGTGGATTGAACAAGTCTACAGCGTAATCATCATTTCCCCCCAACATTCCTAAAATGACAATGGTTCAGTGTTCTTATAAAACCCAGAAGGCAACAGTTGGATGATAAGGCTTAGTAGTAGACGACATCAACTTCATTGTTGTAGCACTCGACTCCACAGATGCATCTAACATGCCAATTTAAACCCATCGACAAAGTAATGGAATGATATTTTAGTGAGTCTCAATCCCATAGCTCCAAGCATAAACGAAGCCAAAATTAGAAAACACGAATACACTCATCATTGCAACTTTGCAAGGTACCCAACAAGTCAACGACGTAAGTGAATCTAACTCTGATGGGTTGACTTGACTGTGAGGTAAAATCCAGAAAAGAAACACAGTATTCGCAAAATAATTTGCACTGTTAATTTAGGTCTATAGATGTCCAATCCCTGGCATAAGATGATGTTAATTTAGGTCTAAAGCCCATATTCAAGTTGGTAAAAGAACTAGCTTTTAGTGTAGAGTTAGCTCTGCACACCCTCTCATGCCCAAATTAGACTTCTAGAGTGTGGACATATACAGTATCCAATAACAAATCTAGGGTAGGTTTTGATGCTTAGGATGTGGACTGTAGACCTAACTCAACAAGCTGAAACCTACCTTGCTCTACTGCTGAATCCAACTCCGATGACGGTAACTGGGCCAGTACCATAGTTCTCCCTGTTAGATAATAAAGTAGGGAAATGCTAAAGAGTGCCCTTAGGGCAATATTGTGTTGGAAAGTGGTGAAAAATGATGAATTCAACTTTTTAAAAGTTTTAAAATTGTAGTTTCCAATGTAAAACTACTATTTTTGGTTTCCTTAAAATATTGTTAGCAAGACCCAATAAAGTATGGGGCCTTTGTATTAGTAAGTTAGAGTCCATTAGGTTTTATTATATATTCTCTTATAACCTTTTGTAATGTTATGCTATTGTTATTCTATAAAACCCTAGCCATTTTTGTTGTTCCTATTCTCTCTTTCTGTCTTTCTCTATTTCGTATCTATATTGTTAACACTCCCCACTTCAGTAATTTTGAACATTGTAATATCTCATTTTGTCCATCAATTTTGAACTTGTTATGTGCTTTGGTTTGGCCTGGTGTGGTCACCAAGTCTTGTGTTAGTTAACTCTTGTGGTCAAGAACCAAGGGTCGAAAGTCCAAACAATGCTAAGCTGATCACGCTATGTCTGTGTTAGGACCCAACTTATAGAGATAGAACTAGGGATGATATTGATAATCCCGTTACCATGAGTATATATGTAAACTAGCCAAGGTGCCATTCCACCACCACCACCACTAGGAATTCATGTCTTTTGCAATTCATCAATGTCTATTAATTTGTTCTTATTTTCATATACATCGTTGAGAGTTTAATTTAGAATTTTGAGACACAGTAACTCAGAAAGTATAAATTTGGTTTTTAGATACAACTGTATGTCCTTTTCATACAAAAGTTACAACTCCAACTTTATTGCATAGAAAAGTAATATTATGATAAGATTTCGGGTTTTGAAAAATATCTGTATTTGATAATTTATTGTGTAATGTATTGTGCAGAATATATGGAAGATTCGTCTTCAACTTACAAAGCCTGTAACATGGCCTCCGTTAGTTTGGGGAGTAGTTTGTGGTGCTGCTGCTTCTGGTACTACATTTTTGCATAAAATGTGACACACATGCTCATAAAATGTTTAGTCCTGTGATTTACTATGGAAATTGTTTAGGAACATTAATTTCAATGCTACATCTTCATGGTATAGATTCATATGTGAATGCGATTTGTCACAACTTCACAATGTTAACTGAATAAACTTTGCCCTCTAATAAGGAAATTTCCATTGGAACGTTGAGGATGTTGCTAAATCAATTTTGTGCATGATGATGTCTGGCCCATTCCTGACAGGATATACACAGGTAATTTTTTTTCTCCTTGATATAAAGTTTTACCAACTCCTATTGAATGGGAGTATAAAACTGACAAAACATTGAATTGTTGTGCTGTTAATTTTGTTAGACCCTGAATGATTGGTATGACCGAGAAATTGATGCAATAAACGAACCTTATAGACCAATTCCGTCTGGTGCAATATCCGAGAATGAGGTATCTTGTACACCTGAGACTTACATGTCTTTTCCTTTTGTTAGTTGTTTATTTGTTCATCTTTTCTCTCAAAATTCTGCAGGTAATCACTCAAATATGGGTGCTATTACTAGGAGGTCTTACCACGGCCGGTATATTGGATATATGGGTGGGTACTCACTAAACAATTACAGGCTCCATCTCTTCTGAATGCATATTTTCAGAAGCTTGGTTGCTCAAAGTTTCTCCTTTTCCTTTACAGGCAGGGCATGATTTCCCTATACTTTTTTACCTTGCATTGGGTGGATCCTTGCTGTCGTATATATATTCTGCACCTCCTTTAAAGGTAGTTATGTTAAAAATTTCTACATTTTTTTTTTCTTTATCTTTTGCCTTTGATGGTCATTTGATTAAGTTGTACATTTTTTCTAGTTAAAACAAAATGGATGGATTGGAAACTTTGCCCTTGGAGCAAGTTACATTAGTCTGCCATGGTGTGGTACCTTCTCTTTTGATAAGTCGTTGCTATATGTTTAAACTGTTATTATCCTTGTTATGTTCATTTACTTTTTGTTAATTCATTGATTTCGTTTTCAATTAGGTGGGCTGGTCAGGCTTTGTTTGGGACTCTTTCGCCAGACATTATTGTTCTCACACTCCTATACAGCATAGCCGGAGTATGTACTATATTCTTCATGACATTTTGTTGGATATGATAATATATTAATATGGCTGTGTTTAGATAAGTAGCTTAGTAAAGCTCTTATAGCATACAAGCTTATCATATAAGTGTTGTATAAATTATTTCTATAACAAAATATGAAATAAAGTCAATTTTTTTCTATATAAGATATAATTTGTTTTTATTAGCTATCCTAATTAGCTTATGGAAATAAGTTGAATGCAGTTTACGAACATGTCATGAGTTGTTTTCTTAAACTCTCCCAAACAGTCTCACAAGTTCTTATGCCGGTAGATAAGTTCAAATAAGTCAATCCAAACAGACCCTATGTCAAACTTACCTTCTACGTCAATAACATTGTTCCTAATTTTCTGTTTTACATTGCAGTTAGGAATTGCCATTGTAAATGACTTCAAAAGTGTTGAAGGGGATAGAGCTCTAGGGCTTCAGGTCTTTATTACTCTATTCTTTGCATCCAGTAACTCTAATCTGAACTATTTCGTTCATTCAAGTAGCTGCTACTAACTTTTCCTTTGACAATCTTGTTTGATTAGTCTCTTCCTGTTGCTTTTGGTTCTGAAACTGCAAAATGGATATGTGTTGGCGCTATCGACATTACACAATTATCTGTCGCTGGTACATTTTGATCCCTCAAATATACGCTAATAAATTATAATTACTCTCTATTCTATTATGCTTTGCCTGTTTTGCATGGTATTACAACAAACAACAAGGCTGGAAACTTTTCACCGTATTAACTTTTTTTTTTTACCAAGTCACCGTATTAACATTAACTTGTTTAATATGGAGATCAACTTTTTTAGGAGAAGTTGCAAAGGTTTGTTTTTCTTTTCTTTTATACATTTAATGACACAAGAGCTAAGGGAAAAGCAAGCTACTCAATGAATAAATGCTTTTAATATGAAAATATAAATGTTGTGATTGCAACAGGTGAAATATCAATCTTCATATCTTTTTAAAAGCTTGTAACAAACAGCTGCTACTAGAACTTCATCTAAAATTTGTAATCGTTAGAATTAGAACTGTCTTGATCATTTCGGTGATTTTATATATGGTTGCAGGATATCTGCTTGGGGCTGGTAAACCGTATTACGCATTAGCTTTACTTGCCTTAATAGCTCCACAAGTCTTTTTTCAGGTAAAATACACAATTACACTCACAATGATAAGAAATAATTTACATTATGTGACATAGCGAAAGACACATTAGACTGCTTTTATGTATTGTGGCATCATCTATTCCTTCTTTTCATCTTTTGCCTTGCAGTTCAAGTATTTTCTCAAGGACCCTGTGAAATATGATGTTAAATATCAGGTATATGATGATAACCTCTAAAACTTCTTCATCTAATCTAAGCTTTATATATCAGTGCGACAAACTTAGTATGTTACATGACATCTTTTTTGAACAAATTTTCTTATGTTGCCAGGCTAGTGCACAACCATTTTTGGTTCTTGGTCTGTTGGTTACCGCTCTCGCAACAAGCCACTGACAAAAAGATGTGAAGTGAGTCATCCAGTTAGAAAGAATTTAACGAATTAGCGGCTTTTGCTAGTTATCTCCACTGAATATGCATGCCATGATTTTTGTTACCTACATTAAAGATGTGTGCCATAGTTATTGTTTGTCACCCTGCATACCGGGTTATCTATTTCTTTTTTTGTTCAATCTTCTCTTACCCGCTTAGGTTTTTGACAATTTCTAAGTGTAGGTTGAGAAGAAGTTTCTTTTTAGGAAACATTAAAAGAGACCAATTGTACAAAATGTATTGTAGACATATCACATATCCAAATACAATTCCCTTTCATGGTTTAATAAGTATAATCTTGAGTCCCTTTTATGGTTTATAGATATATTTACTTAGTCCCGAGGTTTTTGTATGCCAAAGGAAAGGTTATTATATCTTTAACTATTGATTATATTCCCTCTGCCTCATCCATTATACCGTTGTACTTGTTCATGCATTCACCATATGTAGTATTCATTCATCAATCACATTAATGATTTATCCTACACTATAGAAACACAACATAAAACACAACTTGATTGTATGACATATTGCATCCTGTGTTCAAATTCTCATGCACTTTCATGAAAAAGTTGAAGAAAACTAAAATGCTTGAATATAAGAAAACATCATTATATAGGTCAAAGGAGAAGACTTTGTCCTCGTGAGCATAACTCAGTTGGTATGGATAATGCATAATATATGTAAGGTCGGGGGTTCAAACCCCGGCCACCACCAAAAGGAGAAGGACCTGCTCGGTACTAAGAACTAACAAACAACATCATCAAAAGACTAGTACTTCTACAGCTTCAACTGAACAAACAAGTAGAATAGAAAAGAGAAAAGACTTGAGCTAAGAACGTGTATGTTTTTTCAGCCATTCCTAAACATCGATTCATCAATGTTTGAGGGCATTTCTTGATACCCTTCTCTCCCCATCTGCCCCTTTCTTGTCTGTCCTCATGCAAGAGCTCAATAGTGTCATCAACGAGACCAACATTTTATCGCACTGACGATGCCTTTAAACTATTGCATGAGATGTTTACAAATCCAATGAACTTAAATCTCATAACAATATCATATATTAATTATCCTTTCAATTTTTTTTTTTAATAAGCCCTTTAAATCCTTCCGTCTTTTTCAGTTTTTGTTCAACAATTGTTTACTGAATACCACTACTTTAATGCCAAATCCATACTATTATAGGTACTAAAAGTTTAATTTCATGATTAATACAAGATGACTCCTAAAACATAAGAATCCTTATATTGTGGACCAATTTGGCTCTGCATACTATTATAGGAAGGAATAATGACAAATCACGATTAATTATGGACCAATTAGGCTCTGCATTATTGTGTCATTCTTAGTGAAGTACTAGTTAGTGGTTAGTATAATTAATACAAGATGACTCCTAAAACATATCCTACCCCTTATATTCTTGCCTATTTAAATAAACATTACCTTCTGAAATTCTATCAGTATTTTTATTTATTTTTTTACTTGAAGTTGAAGGTTTATCTAAATCATCTACTGACATCAAAATCCAGCATTTTAGAGCAAGGAAAGGTGGCTAACTATGTACAACTAATCTTTTTTAAATAATGATAAAAATTAAAATTAAATACTGGAAGATTTCCATATACTACACAATTTTTTTTCTTAAAAGGAAACCTTGACTTAATGAATCCAAAACAATGAGTTAAGATGATATTGATGTCTATAGTAGTAAAGAAAATAATGTAGGAAGGCATGGGATCATAGATTCATAGTAGTGTTTGTCTCAAAATTTAATGTGATGACATGTATGACCCTGATTCTAATTCATGATTCATAGTAGTGTTTGTCTCAAAAGTCTGTGCCAAATGTTCTGGCATTAATGTAAGCATTTGAGAATTACAGTTTTTAATTTTTTTTTCCCTGCAGGACAATGCTTTAAAATATAAATTTTGGTTCGGTTAGTAAGTTACGAAACGGTTAACCGAACCATAACTTTGGTTCAGTTCAGTTCATTTCAAATCTTAAATGGTTTGGTTCGGAATAACCGAACCATTTCAACACTTCAGTTCGGTTAATATGATTAACCGAACCATGCCCACCCCCAGTAATAATAGTAATCATTTTCTCTTAAATAAAAGAATATATCTCTGCATCTTGATGGAAAAAAATCCTACTCAATGCTCCACAATTTTTTTTAACAAAAATGATTTCATTTAAACACTACTCGAACCAGTTGCAATATAAAGAGGAATTTATTCAATCTAAACATAATCAATTGAAACTAAATTAAACTTAGCAAGAGAATAAACAACAATTTTACCCGCTCTTTTCACATGAGAAACTAAAAACGAAGTGAACAATTTTACCCGGAGGCTATTGTGAAGAATCCTCCAAGCAAAGTGAACATGCTTAATTAAGAACTATACTTATGTTGAACAATTTCAACCACAAATGAGATGCATTATGATGGAAACAACAAAAAAAAACAAATTTTTATATATGAAAGTTATCAATTGTTTGCAAGACCTAAAATATAATATGTCCATTTTTTCCGGTATAATTTTGCTTTATCTTGTTCGTAGTAATTCAAAGAGTAGTGATATTTGAACAACCATTTGATATAACTTTTGGTGACAGCTTCTTTTTTTCTCTTTTTTTATTGGTTAAAAACAATGGAGAGGGAAGAAGGAAGAAAGAGAATAAAAGGATAATGTGAGTATGAGAGAGAAAATTGTAAAAAAATTGTTACAAAGTAATTGTACAAATATCATTTGTCTAATTCAAAATACTCTTGCTGTTTAATTAACACCCATCATTTTGACAAACTGAGAATCTATACAATGACTAATATTGGCTATGGCTATCTTCCAAAAAAAACCTCATTTCGAATGAGGGTCTCATGATGAATCAGCAAAATGTAGCCGTTGTTCGTGAAGTTAGAAAAATATGACGTTGCCAACAAGAAAACTTCTTCTCATGCTATACTATCCTATCCTATGAGCCTATGAATTGCATATCATATCCCTATTGTGATTCATGATGGGCACAGTACAAAGACCAGACGCTTTTGTGGCAACCCCGTTAATAAAGCCACTTTTTTGAAATTTGAGTTTTTAGATCATCCACGACGGAGACCCTCACATTTGAAGTCTTAAACCGCTTCAACATGGACACATCATTTATTTTTTAATTTTTAATATAGTATTTAACAGGTACTTAACCACTCCAATAAAAATTCTCTATCAAAATGTCTAAATGGATTCCACCAATAACTATTTATTAATGAAAAGCAACAAAAACAACTCAAATAATGATTATCTTATTGAAAAGTCGTGTGAGGTCCACTTAAGATTGGGTGTATTAAGTGAGACCCTGGATCTTAAAAGACCCCCAATTTTTTCTCCCAATGAAGGTACCTAATAAATGGTAAAGACTCTACCAATATGGTTACTCTTATCTAAAAATTGCTTACTTTTCATCATTTTCAACTTCAAACTTTGATGGATACAAGACTACAAGTTAGCATCACCTCATTTGATTTCTTGAGAGTCTAACGGTAAGAAAAGATGCCGATCAATGGTTTCAAAATAGGAAAAAAAAAGATCAAATTTTTGAGAATTAGTTAGTTCTGGGAGGATTAAATACGATTCTAAAAATTTAATACGTATTAATTTTGAAAAGTCAGCTTTCAATTAGAATACCAATGGAGATTAATCAAGTCTAAGAGAGGTTGGATTCTCATTTCTCATAACTTGACAAATCACGATTTAAACACATAATAATGAGAGAAACATACGCATTTAGGGTCAAATACGTCTCAGATAGAATTAGTTAAAGTGGAAGGAATTTATAGAAGAAAAAAAATCACATTATGTATATAAATTATGTATTGAGAAATTTTATATACTAGTACATAATCGTGTTTGGATTTATTTTTCGGAGAATAACAATATGATTCTCAAAATCCCAAGAAATAAAAATGATTCTCAAAAATTAAAATTGATTTTTAGAATATGATATGTTTAAAAGTTCTTCATTAGATTGATTATAAATCATGTAGATCAAATACCTTTGTCCGTAGTCCAGGCCCCAAAAAACTAGG
>Ga0228711_1009881_pt1 | contig 12752 bp, 8 predicted proteins | sample MedpolnodulmetaG_2_FD_177996 | JGI IMG/M metagenome (GOLD analysis project Ga0228711, IMG submission 177996) | Root nodule microbial communities from Medicago polymorpha collected in Santa Monica, California, United States - brown nodules | ecosystem: Host-associated > Plants > Roots > Nodule...
GAGTCGGTGTATGAGATGTCTCAGTTAGGGTGGGGGGAGGGTGGTGAGGCTTGGAGGTGGAGGCGGAGGTTGTTTGTCTGGGAGGAGGAGATGGTGGGGGAGCTCATTTTATTGCTTGTTAATGTTACATTGCAGGTTACTAGGGATGACAAATGGCTTTGGACTTTGGAGAACTCAAATGCTTTCAGTGTTTGTAGTCTGTATAATTTTCTTACCCTTCAACCGCCTGCGGAGCAACCAGACGATGCTTCTTCTATCTGGCATAAGGATGTCCCTCTTAAGGTGGTGTTGTTTGCTTGGTGCTTGTTTCGGGATAGATTGCCTACAAAGGACAATCTACTCCGGAGAGGTGTGATTCACTTTGATTCCAGGTTGTGTGTGGCAGGTTGCGGCACTGTCGAAACGTCCTGTCATTTATTTCTTCATTGTAACTGTTTTGGTACTGTTTGGCACTCAATTTATAGTTGGATTGGCATCTCAGTGGCCAACCCACTTTATGTCTCTGATCATTTTCATCAGTTCGGCTTTTGTGGTGGTTTTGGGCGGAGGCGGCGCTCAATTTTACAGGTTATTTGGTTTGCAACGGTGTGGGAAATATGGAAGGAAAGAAACAACATATTGTTCAAAGGCAAAGAATGCTCCATTTTTCAGGTGGTTGATAGGATTAAGTCCATCTCCTATATGTGGTTGAAGGCGAAGTATGTTACTCTTCCCCTCAATTTACATAGCTGGTGGCTTAGTCTGTTCACCATGTTGGGCATAGGTTAATAGTTTCTTTCTTCTTTGTATATCTTTTCATTTTCCCTTGTAAATATTGTTCAGAGCTTGTGTTTCTTCCTTGGTACACCTTGTACTAGGAGGCACACTTTCCTTTGGTAATATATATTTCATTTTAGCTTCTTCAAAAAAAAAGATAATAAATTATGGATTTGAGATTTTCAATTCAAGGGATTTAGGGATGATATTTAAGGATTTGAGATTTAGGGATTTAGAGATTTTAGATTCAAGTTGAGGATATTGATTTTTGGTTCAAGGACTAAAGTGACAATTTTCTACTTTCACTTTAGTCCTTGTGACACATTTAACAGAATTATTTAACGTCAGGGACTGAAGTGATAACGGAAGTGCAGAGTCAGGGACTTCTTTGTATTTAATCCGGAGTCAGGGACCTATGTGACAGCGAGGTGCAGAGTCAAAGATTAAAGTGACTATTTTCTCTATGAACATTTGTATAAATCAGGATCTATATTGTACCCAAAAAATACAAGATCTATTCCCTAAAAAAAATAAAAGAAAATCAGAACCTATGTATAGTGATCTATTAAAGATTATAGGAAAATTTAGAGTCCTTGCTAATAATCTCTCTATTACGATTTACGATATAGATCAGGATCTATATATTTTTGGTTGGGTCACGTGACAAGTGCTCTAAGTTGTATCGTTTAAAAAAATATGAAGAAAAAATAGATCAATTATGGATAATGTTTTTGTGGCATCCGAGATTTTACATCACATGAAATGCAAATCCAAAGGGAAGAAAGGGGAAGTAGCATTGAAAATAGATATTAGTAACACATACGAACGAGTAAACTGGAGTTTTGTCCAAGGTACGATGAGAAAGATGAGGTTTGATGAGAAGTGGGTGAAATGAATGGGAATTTGTATGGCTAATGTGAAATATCAAGTGCTTGTAAATGGTGATGGTACTGGTTTACAAGGATCCTAGTAGAGGCTTACGACAGGGGGACCCGCTGTCCCCTTATCTTTTAATTATTTGAGCTGAGGGCATATCAGTCATGCTAAAAACATTAGAAGTTTTGGGGGAGGGGGGGGGGATCCGCGGTATCAAAGTGTCTCGAGAAGCTCCACTCCTGACACACTTATAATTTGCTGACAACTGATTCCTATTTTGTAGGGAAAATGAAAAAGAAGCACAGACTATATTAGAAGCTCTTATAAAATATGAAGGGGCCTCAGGGAAGACAATAAATTTACAGAAATCAGAAATATTTTTTTACCAAGAACACGAATCACACGACTAGGGAGATGGTGAAGAGAATTTTACAAGTTTCAGAGAGTATAGACTCAGGAAAATATTTGGGTTTACCATCGAGACCACATTTGGAAGAGAGAATACAAAATTGGTCAGGAAAACATTTATCCATTGTAGGAAGAGAGGTACTAATTAAATCAGTGTCTCAATTGATTTCAACTTATTTTCTGAGTTCCTTTCTACTTCCGACAACTTTAAGGGAGGAGATGCAAATATTGTTGAATTTGTTTTGGTGGGGATCAAATAGACAAAACGGGAAAGGTATCAACTGTTAAGGTCGGAGAAGCTAACGTTGAGGATAGAATATAGAGGTATGGGTTCAATTTGGCAATGCTTAGGAAGCAAGGTTGGAGGTTAGAAACCAACCATGATACTATAGTTGCAAGAGTTTTCAAAGCTAGATATTTTCCAAGAGGGAATTTTGTGGATTCAAAACTGGGGTGTAGAAATTACTCTATAACTTGAGAGTAGTTTATTTCAATGATAATGGTGCTCCTTTTATAACAGAGAATACAACTAATCAACTTTTTAATCTCTCGAGTGACATAATGAAAAATAAACAACTATTAAAATAGAATAACAATGAAGGAAATAATATATATTTTAACATGGGGTCACAACCCAAGTTCTGTATGAGGTAGTATCCATGTTTCACATGTAATAGTCAGAGGAGGCCTTAGATGGAGATTGGGAGACGGTTCACAAATCATAAGCATGGTGGGGTCCTTGGATTAGCAATGAAGGGAGTGCATATGCGACCAGAAACATACCGATAGGAATGGAGGGCATGATGGTTAGAGAGCTGATTGACGCAAATGCCAATGAGTGGAATAATAATAATAATAATAATAATAATAATAATAATAATAATAATAATAAAACCCCTCAACATAAAACCCCTTTAAATTGTTGCTGCATTTGTAGGACACTTGAAATTATTTCTTCAAAAATTTAAACAAGAACGCATAAAAAATAACTTTGTTAGATAAAATACTTGGGCTGAGTCGCGGACTAGTCGCTTTATTTAAAACGTTTCGCGGCTTTGTCTCAATGATGCAACAATTATTTCCAACCTTGACGTCCCCGTGATAAAACATCCCTCCAAATCTTAATTATGAGTACTCTCTTCACACAGAAAACTCACCAAAACAACACCCTAAAAGTTACTTATGATACTGCTCAAAAAACTGAAAGAAATTGACAATGTTTCTTTTCTTTTTCTTTCTTTCGTAAAAACCAACCCCATAACTTGTAACATATTATCATACTTTATACATTTTTTTGACAAAAACAAAACGATATTCATTCATTCAAATTGATAGAATACATTAGAATCAACATCGCTAATAACGTAAATGGTAAAACTGTAAACAAACTCACAACATCTAAGTTAATAGCATACAACGGCAAAATGCCTACAAACAATATGATAAAATCTAAATCACCAGAATACCCATGCTTCCGGGATCTGCAACATTGACGTCCAAAGCAGTGATTGAATTTGTGATTGACTAAAGCTGATCTTTCAGTATGAACCAAATGAACACCACAACAAGACGCGAAATCAAACAACGTCGCACAAGACGGCGGACAACACAACGTCGCACTAAGATGATGAAATCCCGAAAAAATACAAAAGAAAAAACTTGATTTATGTGGAAATCACTTATTTAGATTGAAAGAAAGGGGAAAAAAGATGTTGATGGGGTGATTCTAGGTCAAAAAATGACCGAAAACCACCCCTCCTCGACGAGTGAAAGAGAAAGAAAACTCAAGAAAGTCAAAGAAGCTAAAGCTACTATACTGGTTCATCAGTATGAATTATTTAGGATGAAGGAGGATGAAGACATTGAGACTATGTACTCAAGGTTTCAGACTCTAGTCTTTAGACGTTCTATCTTAATTTTTAGAGATACAATCTCTAGTTGTAACCTAGGACAAGCTTCAAATGTACCAATGTCTTTGGATTTAGGAGACTCCCTCCACCAAAGAGCGGATCATGAAGTTAAAAGGAATGCTAACAACACTTAGCAGATTCATCTCCAGATCCGCCCAACACGCTCTTCCTTTCTTCAGACTCCTAAGGAAAGAAGCGATCCACTTAGTAAAGTAATCAAGAGCTACGATCAGAAATTTCAGCTGGTCGGCTCCCTTGTGGAACGGTCCTAGGAGGTCAAATTACAACTTGTGCTTTGCTTGTGTAGTTTTTGTCTTCAAATAAATTTTAAAGAAATAAAATACAACTGACCTTTTCATTAAAGATACTAAGAGAGAAATTGGAGTTTCTCTTGCTAAAAAACTATGGCAAGCTTGTATCATACTTTATACATGTCTTCCACTCTATCCTTTAATACCATTTAATTCGATTTTTTTCTATGATAAAAAGAAATCAACCCTCAGTTTAATGTATCAGATTACATTAAACAAAATTGAATTAAAAAAAAAACGTTATGTTCCCTAATTATGTCACCATATTAATGTGTAGTATTGTCCATTAATATAATACCAAAAACAAACTTGCTGAAACGTTGAAACTAGGAAATGCAATAAACAATTGAACTTGATTTTGTTTTTAAATTATGAAAAACCGTTTGACAATAAGTATGAATTCAAAGTTGTTGTTTTGTAACGAAAGTCATAATCTCTGTTGTAACAAATGATCTTTATATAAAACCAAATTATTAATTAATTCTTATTATTATTAACTTAATATTCGCATGTAGTCAATATTTAACCTAATATAGCCCAGAGCCCATTTGTATAACCTACCAGATCTTAAAATTGTGCAGCACCGTTTTGTGTGTGTGTGTGTGATCGTCTCTCACACTTGATTGATAAATTGATCACACATTTTTCTACTTCTCTACGAAATCTTTAATTTTTATCGGTTAGTTCTCGTTCTTGTTAAACATCTACCGCATTTGTCACCGTTGTTTGAGTTTTCTGTCATATATTTTAGGGTTAATATATGTTTACCCATGTATTATTAGCGATTTCCAGTTTTCTTGTAAAAGAAAAATTGTTTAAATTTTAACCCTGTAATTTTGAAGATGATTTGGTTTTGGACCTTCGTGAATCTTGACTTGTACAAAATCGATGATACGACTTGGGGGTAAACCTCTCACATTACAAGGGTGAATGTTCCTTAAAATTTTGTAATTTGATTTCAAAGAATCTTCAAATTACAAAGTTGAAATGTAAACAAATTTTATCAGGATCAATCGCAAATCGTTAATACTACAGGGGCAAACATATATTAACCCTATCTTTTATAGTCTTTTCCGTATTTTATCTTGATTTTCATTTAATCATAAAATAATATATAATAATGCTGGGTATTTTCTTTTATAGTTTTTAATATCATATTTTGGTTGTGAGTAGTTAGAAGAGGAGTAAAAAAAAATAGAACTGTTTTATAAAAGGTTTAGGGTTTTCTATCATGTGTAAATTTGCACATGTTAAGAAGTTTTAAATAGTAACTTTGCATTGAAACTTGTATATTTTGTATTAAATACATAACTTTTTAATAAATAATTATTTATTTTCAATAAAAATTTACTAGTTTTAGTAACTTTAACATATGCAATGTTGCACATGTTAGACAAACCGATTATAAAATTATATTCCGTTTGAGAAAATAATACTGAATATGCATGCTTTTAGCCCAATAGTATCATGATTATTTAGTTATAACAAATCTATTGTAGGTAGAAATATTCATCAATATATGAAGAAAACCAACTTCTTTTACAAGTTGGACATATGTTCCCGATTGTTATTAAAATTTGGTTTTGTGATTATAAATAAATTATACTTTCATATATGGATTATTATACTCAAAAGTTTAATTTCATTTTAAATAAAACTTAGCTTATGTTTTATCTATATCACTAAATGTTAATAATTTATTTATTTACACTGCTTGGTTGATGTAAGTTTATTTAGTATTTTTGTGTTATTATCCATAGGCGGACGAAAAGGAGAAGTGGGCATTGAGTTTGTGTTATTATGTGAAAGCTTTTATTGAGGTATGGGGTGTGAGAGAGTTCAATTATGTGTAAAACAACTGCAATGAATGGAAAAACCGTATTTTTCACATTTCATTCGAGCTTGCTGTGACAGAAATAGCCCATCGAGAGACAATTATATTAATGTGAAATTTTGGAAGTGTGAGATTAAAAAATGAATTATAAACTTCATTAAGTTCTCGATTGATTTAATGTATGTTGAAATGTGTGCAATTTGAGTTCTAAATTGATACTGTGATTTTGGTTGAGTAATTGATATTTTTGTAATTCTTGATATTCTTGTTGTTGTTGAGTGTCTTGAATTGAGGAGAGTGTCTATGAGGTCAAGTTTCCACCGTCTTATCAATAATGATAAGACAACCACTTTTTTCCCAAGTTTATCAATAATGATAAGACCACCATGTCATTTCCCCTCTCCGGCCTATCAGAGATGATAAGACCAACATGATATGGTGAATTGTCCTTTCATCCACGCGGTGGCATAATACTATCGATCTCCTAATCAAGTACTTCATAGTAGAATGATACCAAATAATGTTAAAAGTCTAGTCTCTACATTGAGCATGCATGTTGTTGTTCGAATTGTGATAGATCTGGCTGAATGTAGGGAGTTAGATTGTTGTTTTATCTTGATAATCTGTATTAAAGATGATTGATGTATCATTGTTCCTACTTGGTGAGTTATATGGAGAAGTTTAAACTTTGATGGTTAGAATAGCTGTTTTTTTTTTTAAAATGTGATTTGATAAAATATGGTGCTTACTTGATAACTTTGAGTATTCTTCTCAATCATTTTACTCTTGTTACATCCCTTTCGTTGTTTGTGTTTGTTTGCCTTGATTCGCGTTTGTGAAATCGCAGTAAATACATGTCGTTGAGCCGTAAGGTTTTTGATGGTAGAAGTCCGCTCTGATGGTGACACCTAAAAATGGTTTTTTTTTTGGTAGTGACTTGAAAATGGTTTGTTAGAGTATATATTAGTTCTAATGTATATAATGGTTTATTTTTTAAAGAGAAGAGTGGTCACTTTTTATATAGTTTTATATTTTCTTTTTCTTTTTCTCTACTGTGAAATGCCTATTTAAAAGTATTTTTTTCTCCATGTGAAATGCCTCTATAAAAGTATTTTTAAAAAAGTTATTTTAAATTTAAAAATATAGGTCTTGGGGTTTAGGGTGTCACGCCATTTCTTACCAATCGTTGATTGGCTATGTACTATTATTGAGACTTATGGGTTGTCTTGCAAGTTTGTTTGTCTGTCTTTTTTATTTCACCCAATTTACTTTTATTTGTTTCCTTAGGTGCTCTACGCAAAACTATTGGTTTTGGGATGACCTTAGAATTATTTTAGATTGCATGAAAATTTGACTATTTTGATCAAATAGAGTATCTACATAGATTTTGTTTTCTTCTATTTATTTATTGAGTTTTAGTTCTTGATATAGTTTGTTGACATTGATTGATATATATTACTTATTCCCACCAAGTTGGATGATGCTTGGTTGTGGTTGTTTAATTGAATTAAGGAATTAGAAAGGACATTTCTATTCTTGTTGTCCAGTATCTTATCGACCAAGAAGCAGTTAATTATGCTTTGTGATCATATTGGAGAAATTGATAATGCAAACAAAGAGGAAACTAAGGAAATTGTGCACCCACTAAAATTACTAGTCTTATAGTTATTTTGTATCATCAGAAGCATTAAACATGGTTATATGGTGTAGTATTAACCTATTAGTTAAGCATGAAAATCTTTGGATCTTAGTGCATGTTTATTATACATTTGATGAATCTTGAATGTATGTCAAGGTCTAAAATTTTCATTTGTAATTTCCTTCTGTAAATTGTGTGTCAATTATCTGATATTTCAACATGTTGTTATCAATACATGTAAATAAAATGTTGATTAGTTAGTGTATGCTTGAAAGTTTTGTATTTTGGGTTTATTTGTGTGTTGAAATTTTTGTAGCATCATTAAAGGTCTAAGACACATAGAAGCTTTGAAACAGGATGTTGATGAGATCATAAAGGTAATTTGACAATGTAAATGTTGATATTTTTATTTTTTTTTAGTATATGTCAACATCAAATTTATACATTGAAACATTGAAGTGTCTTTTAGATACTTTTTGTTTGTTAGGTTTTTCCATGAATTTATGCTTGCCAACTTGATTGCAATCTAAGTAACTTCGTGGCAGAAACTTACAAACAAAAATTCTCTAATGTATAAATTCGATATTGACATATACTAAAAAAAACAAAATCAACAAATCAACATTTGCATGTCAAATTACCTTTATGATCTCCTCAGCCTCCTGCTTCAAAGCTTATTTGTGTCTTGACCTTTCATGAAGCTACAAAACTTTCAGCACACACCTAAACCCAACATACAAAACTTTAGAGCCTACATTAACTGATCGACCCTTTGTTTGCATGTTTTGATAACCATATGTTGAATTCTCAAATCTTGGACACACATTAAAGTTCACGGAAGAAAGCTACAAATTAAAGTTTAGATCTTGACACACGTTCAAGATTCATCCAATGGAAAATAAACATGCATTAAGATCCAAAGATTTTCATGTTTAACTAATAGGTTACTACTACATCATATGACCAATGTCTAGTGCTTTTAATGATAAAATATAACTAATGAAACTACTAATTCCACTGGATGAACATTTTCCAATGTTTCCTCTTTCACTGCATTGTCAATTTTTCCAATGTGATAATGAAGCATAATCGACTGCTTATTGGTCAATAAGATACTTGAAAACAAGAATACAAATGTGCTTGCAAATTCTTTACTTCAATAAACAGCCACAAACAAGCATCATCTAACTTGGTGGGAATGGATATATAGATCAATCATTGTGAGCGAGTTATATCAAGAACTAAACTCAATAAATGTTTGATAAGATGTGACAAATTTTAACGCAATCTAAAATAATTCCAAGGCCATAACAAGCCTAAAACCAATGTTTTAAAACTTAGACTGGAGGGCTTTTTAGCCCCTTTTTGTAATTAAAAATAAAACTCAGACATGTGGTCGACCCGACCCAGTCAAGGTATTGGGTCACTGGTTAGACCGGTGTATTAATGGTCGGACGGCATGACTGTTAACCCAATCTATATATAAAAAATTTAAAATTGGCTTAAATTTCATAACTATAAAATTTAACAAAAAATTTCTATGAAAAAAAAAATTGATAAAAATGCATGCATTTATACAAACAAAATTAACAAGAAACATAAAATTAACAATATTTTATCACCAAAAAAAAATATTATCAAACATTTTAGTGTAATTAATTTGTTATTAAATATGATGTGCCATATAATTAAAAAATATGACAAATCATCAATTTGTTGTACATAAATTTAAGAAATGGACCAAAATTGAGTGACTTTAAAAATAAGGAGACTAATATTGCAAATAAGGTAAAATAGGTGGACTAAAATTGTAATTAAACCAAAAAAGTAGATTAGATTAAAACATTATTAATATCTAATCAGTGTACATTTTGGATGATGTTTTTAAAATGTCTCTTAATTGAATTCGATTTTTATGACGAAATTGGCTAAAAAGGTTTTAAGGTCAGGAACTTCTAAAATTAAATGACTTGAATGTAAAAAATAATCTAATTTTAAATAACTTGAATTTAAAAAAAAATGACAGAAATGTAAATGACCTGGAAGTTAAATTGTGAAGAAGTAAATGAATGTAACAATAATAATGTTTAAATTGAAAGATTGATGGAAAACATAAATTGCTTCAAAAGTACATTTAAGAAATTGAAAAGACTTTACAGGAAGTGTAAAAAGATTGAGTATTTTTATGGTTAGAAATAGATTTAAAAACTAAAGTATTGACCATTTGTTTAATGAAGTTGAATCACGTTCAAAATTTGAACAAAAATATATAGAAAAAAATGGTTGAGCATCAGTGAAATGAAAATATGGAGAGTTTAGGTTGCTCTGATACCATAATGAATTTGAATTATTTTCAAATTTTGAACATAATTTAATTTCATTAAGGTTTTCGTTTAAGAACTATTATTTATAGAGAAATTGAAACTAAGGTGCATTTGATTTGCTAAGAAATAGGGGATTGGAAAAAAATTGTAGTTTGTTTTATTTAAAAACTGGTCTTGGTCCAGGACAAAACAGAAAGTAAGGGATCAGACAAAAATAGAAATTTTTTATGACATGTATATAATAATGTTATGATTTATGACCATAAAATATCAAAAATTTAATAACTTAACTATTTAATATTTAATTTATCATCTTTAAAAAAAAAAGTATTCAATTTATCATTTTAATGTTTAGTTTGAAGTTATTGATAAAATAATGATTAAAATTAAAAAGGTAAATTTATAAACTAATGAAGAATCTAATCAATGACATGTCATAAAAAAAGTTAATTTCTTCAACAAAAAAAAAGTTAATGGAATGTACAACGTGAACTTTTGTGGAAAGAAATGAGACTAAAATTGATTATAGGAAATTTATAAGGACAAAGTTTGAAAGAAAAAAAAAAGTAGCGGGAGTAAAAATATGACATTCCGCGAGGAATAAAAACATAATTAAACATAATTTTTGAAGTAATTAACTCTATTATATCAGCCAACCAGTTTAAGTCGTTAAAGTAATTTATACAATAAATGTCGAAATTTTGTTTTAAAATTAATACTTCTAGTGCAATTATATGAATATTGCTCTAGGATAAATTATTTCAATCATGGTACCCATAGTTTAGCCAATTTGATTCAGAGTACCCTCACAATATTTAAAAACTAAATTGATGATATTCAAAATATGAAAAATGTTCTTGTTTTTTTTGTGTGCGCAAAATAGAAAACAATCCTAATTCTCAAAATAAAACCAATAACTCTAGGATTCTCTTTATTGTTGTTGTTTTTATTTAGTTAGACATTTATTTATACCTTGGCAAATCCACCATCGACCCTAAGATCAAGACCAGTTACAAACTCAGCTTGATTAGAAACTAAAAACAATACAGCATCTGCCACATGTTTAGGCGTGAGAACCACACCCTCAAGCCTTGCATAATTTTTATAATTCTCTTGTGCTTCCTCATTGCTCATTCCCAACAACTTACAAGTCAAAGGTGTTGCCAACCCATTCGGCGAGACAGAGTTAACTCTTATCCCGTGTGCGGCTAGTTGTACGCTGGCCGCACGCATTAGTCCCAATACTGCATGCTTTGACATCGTGTAATCCGTTGACCTCGAGCCTCCCCGACTACCAGCAACACTCCCTGTACACACAATGCTCCCCCTCACACGACCCTCCACCATTGCTCGCGCCGCGTGTTTCACACAAAACGACATTCCACGAACATTGACGGCAAATAAACGGTCAAATTGGGACATATCAAGTTCCATTATTGTTTGAGCTGTGGAACTAATGATTCCAGCATTACTGAACATGATATCTAGCTGTTGTGAGAATAACGAAATTTCATTTCTCAAATACTATTTATTTTCTCATTTACTTCCTCTATTTACTCAAATAGAAACAAAATAAAACCATCATGTTTGGTAGAGATCACAATTAACTATAGTAGGTAATTTAATATTAATATTTTAAAAATTTCATTTGATTAATGTTCTCATTTGGTAGAGATTCCCATATTTAATGTAAAAAAATGATTATTGACTTAAAGTGTAATTATCTTTTATATTACGCCAAAAAAATAAATAAATGAACAATCATTCTCACCGATTATTGTGCAATCGATTATTTTGAAGTCCGAAGAGAGTGATAAATAGGATTGAAAATATTACGAACCTGCCCATAAGTATTGACTGTTGATTGAACGAGATTTTTAACTTGATCTTCGTCCGTCACGTCACAATGGATGTAGGTGCACCTTTGGTGACCTATGGAAGCAGCCACTTGATTTCCAAGCTCATCTTGGATGTCAGCTATCACAACCACGCGTGTGCCTTCGTTGGCAAAGACACGCGCCGTGGCTTCGCCGATGCCACTAGCACCTCCTGTCACTATGGCTACTTTGCCAGATAATTTCAGAGTGATGTTTGTAGATGGAGCTTCTGCCATGTTTGGATGAATATATAGTTGAATCTAAATATTACTATTAGAAGGTGGAGAGAGAGTGTGTACTATGGATTTTAAGCTATAGTGCTATTAATAAAATTTATACTTATCGAAAACTGAAAAGTTGTATCTATATGTACAACCTTTTAATATGAGATTAGTTTATAAAGATGTATTAACAAGTAGTAGCTGGTTACACGCAAAATTTGTATTCTTATATCTAAATGGTGATGAATGATGTTAGTGGAAAATGGGCCATAAAATTTAACTACTTTTGGAATTTTATGTTTGGACAATATTACATCTCTTGTTGCTTTCTTGCTCTCCATGTGCTACGCGTGGAATATAGCAGGTCGTGTTTGTCAAAAGTTCATTACATTTGAATGAATAAATTTAAAAGAAGAATGCTAAGGTCATGACGCGTGTACACACAATATATATGGGTCTTGTTAACTTGTGTCCTAAGGACATGAGATAAGAATCCAAATAAAAAAATTTAATTTTAAAAATTGTGCATTTATAACCTATGTTAAGTTAAGAAATTTAAAAAAGAACACACACACAGATATATATATATATATATA
>Ga0228711_1009882_pt1 | contig 12752 bp, 3 predicted proteins | sample MedpolnodulmetaG_2_FD_177996 | JGI IMG/M metagenome (GOLD analysis project Ga0228711, IMG submission 177996) | Root nodule microbial communities from Medicago polymorpha collected in Santa Monica, California, United States - brown nodules | ecosystem: Host-associated > Plants > Roots > Nodule...
AGGAAAAAAAAAAAAAAAAAAAAGACTATTAAGAGTAAGAGAGTGGAGTTTGTTAGGTTCAAGTTTGAGGGGATAGTTTCACATTGACTATTAAAGGGTTTAGTATTGAATTTGTATGAGAGGTGATTGATATTTCCAATGACATGAACCATTATCCTGCTATAGCTCTACAATTGCAATGTAAAGTTCTACTGTGAAGTTTGACATGAAGAATTTTGATGAACGAATCTGGTTTGAAGTTTGTCTCAAGTTCTTAGTTACAATGGACTAATTGAAATGACATTAAGTTTGTATATGATTTTCTTCTTTTCTCTTATTATACTTTTGTGAGAAGGTTTTCATTTTATTTTTTTTTAGAAGTCCGAGTGCGCCAATCATATAAGAATTTATCGTAAATGCAATTCAAACTCATTTAGATAGATACAATTTGATAAAAACAAAAAAGATATACAATAGATAACCATAATCAACTAACTAATGAATTGATTCAAAAGATCGATTAATTAACCCAATATCTCGTTTCCACAATTAAAAACAAGGAAAATCACAAGATTGATCAAGAGGATCAAAACCCACTTGATTTAGACATAAAAAAAAAAACAAAGAAAGAATTGAAACTAACTTCTGATAGAAAATAGGATCAACAAAATATAAGACATGCATAAGTTTCAGCCAATATTAAGAATTTTTTTGAGAAATAAGTGTCAAATGCTATTTGATCTCTCCATCCAATGCTCTAACTAAAATTTGTTAATTTTTATACAGATCACCCACTTTGAACATGATCTCACCACATAGAAAATGAAACTTAAATAAATTAGTAAAATTTCATCTAATAATAAGTGGTGCTAAATAAATATGCCGTCAAACAAAAGTGGTGCTAAATAAAAAGTGTAAGAATGTGTCCCAATTAGAACAGTGGAACTTAAAGGAACCTGTTTGTACGGAAAGAGGGGACAAAAGAACCGGTGTAAACGGCTTTGGTGGTGGATTTATATGATTATCCTTCCAAAAGAATGTTTAAAGGTGATCACGAGTTTGACTTCAAAATATAGGTTGCTGAATGCTGAAAATTTTTCATCATGTAATTACAAGTATACAATGTTATATTTAATTTTCATTCTTTGTATTCACCTTCAAATCGACTTTGAGACCTACTAATTTCACAAGCATGCTAATTACTTTTATGTCTTGTATACAATAAACAAAGTTGAGTTGGGCCATCCTAAATCACAAAGCTTTGATTTAATTGGCGTTGCAATTAAATAATTACTGAAGGGTTGGTTGTTAGGAAAAGCACTATACATACAAGTCAAGAAAGGAGTGGCCAAGTAAAAAGCCTACTAATACAAAAGTTTAGTATTTAAAGAAGAAAAATGGTAGATTTTCTGCATAAATTTTGTGCTCCAATGATTCTTAATTGGAAAGGTCTCCTTTTTCATTGAGTCACTAAGTTTTATTAATTAATTAATGTGCTTAGTGGGTTCCACCTAATGCAAAAGATAGTGATGAGGACCCATATAGAATGGCTCTTTTGAGATTGAGCTTACCGGCCGTAAAATAATTTTGCTTCTTTTGAGAGGGAAATTACATCCAGATTCTAGACTATGCATAAGGTTGTTTCCCCATTCATAATAAAAGAAAATGACTCGTTTGTAAATCTGCACCAAAAAAATGACAGGGACTTGATAACTAAATTGGAAAGTGGAGACATGACTCAACGTTCTTATGAATGAAAAACTTATAAGAAACACATTTGATTTAAGGGAGTGGAAAGGAAGAGGATTTGTTTAAATAAAGGTAGAGTTGGCCCAACATTTATGAAGATGTAAAGTGAACTCTAAAATAAGATATTGGCAAAAAAAATATAGATTTTTAATAGTGATGAGAATATTTTATTTAAATTTTACCTTTCGTACTTTTGGAGATGGAAATTATTTAAAGAATTAAATAAGTTTTTGTTCTTCATAGATATCTCAGTTTCATTTTTAGTTCTATGTTTTTAAATCAAATCATGTGTTTCTTGCATATTTTTAAATGTATTTTTTATAGAAATGTTTATAATATTATAACAAGGGAACTTCTACGGTACACTCACAAAGTGAGGTGTACCGGTACTCTCGCTTCATAATTTTATAAATTAACGATCATTTTTCATGTAAGAAATAACTATTTTTCAATATTTATATTTTATAGAAAATCATTTCGTAAGAAAAAACATCATTTCATTATTTATAAGAATCATAGTAATTTTTTTACATATTATCGTAAAAAATAATCAATGTTCTCAATCATGAGTAATAAAAATTCAAAAAAATTAATTTTATTTCGTTAACACTTTTGATGAATAAGATTTAGTTATTATAATTATAAGTGATAAAAAAAACAATATTTTTCTTCAAAAAACAACTTATTTAACTATTAATTTAAAGAGTAAGTGTACCGGTACACTCAAATATATTGGGTGTACCGTAGAATTTGCCTTATAACAATCTTTCCAACAAAATTTTCTATAATGTACCAAACATGACTGTAAAAACTAATTCAAAATTTCGAGTTAGCTGTGAAGCCCGGATACGAGATACGATACTGCACCGATACGCCGATATGGGAAAATTTTAAAAATCAAGATACGATACGGCAGGGATACGTTAATAAAAAAATTATATAATTAAATGTTCAATATAATTATAACCATTTTTTAATATGCAAATATATTAACAAACAAAAGAAATCAGTCATAGGCTCGTAGCATATCAACATAAATATAAATAATATTGTCGATTAAGATAGCGATGATTAGTCAATTACATACACAATGTATCCCAAAAAGAGCATCATGGATATTATACTATATCCAAAAGGAACATTGTTAATGTTATACTATATCAATCCAAAAAAGAAGCACTATACTCAAAAGTTAAGTTATTTTAGTTAACATTAATTGGGAAGTATTGGGGCAAGTATCAGTGAAGGATAATTATCATATACTCTCCTGATACGTATCAGGAAGTATTGGATAATTATTTTTTAAAAAATAAAATTTAATCTTCGGATACTCTCCTGATACGTATCGGAAAGTATCGAGCAGATATCGGTGCAGGATATGCAGGGGATACGATACGTCATCCATTTTGAAATATCGGGGCTTAACAGCTTAAAAGTATGGACAAAAGATCGTGACGAAAAACATTTGGAGAACCAAAATTTGATAAATTTTTTTTTGAAGTGATTAAAAACAAAATTCCAAATATTTGTAGCAATCAATACTTACTTTAATAAAATTTGCAATTTGTATCTTTTTACACTTTCACACATTTTACTTGTTATACTTAAATATTTTACTTTTTAAGGGCAAAATATACATGAAAAAACAATTCTTTTAGGAGGCCTGGAACCCTTGCATTACCAGCTTGGCAGATGTGTCAAAAATGATCAAGCGTGTCAAAGACCAATGGCCACCGGAGCTCAAGACCTAATTAAGGCCAACTACTAAAAAAATCATATGGTGAAAGTTATCTTGAGATGTGTCAATTGAACGCCAATGAATGTGAGAAAAGAATAAAAAAAGGCAATTCAGCATAATTAATGAAATATTCAAGAAAAGCATTATTTCAGATCTTCTTCGTTAAGAATCATTAAATCATTATGTAAATCATTCATATCATTAAATTGTGATGTAAATCAATTAGGTTGTCACCTTGCATTTGAATTGATATAAGGTTGAATCATGATATCTCTATGAGAATTAGAATCTGTGGCTTAAACTTTATATCAATTCCTATACAAACTATTCACTTTGATTAAGTGAATCGTTTGTGTCAGTAATTTTAAGAAGACAAAAAAACTTAAATTAAATGGCGATATTTACAGAAGATTCAAAAGAGTTTGTTGAAATCACGATCTTTGATCAACATAATTTAAACTATTGAGTTCTTGCTTCCGCTTCAAACGGCATCATTGCTCGTGTTTTGTTGTTGGATTTCGTCTTCCTCTAGATCTGTGTTTGTGTGGTTGTCTGTTTCTTGGTGAGGCGGTCGCGAATCGGGTGTCTAAACGCTTTGCGGACGGGAGCTTTTTCAGGGGGTGGTTGAGGAGTTGGGTGTTTTTATGGTGGTTGTTGGGGGTGATTCCTTGTGGGGACCGCCTTGGTTTTCGGGTCTATATTCGTTGTCACTTACTCTTGTTTGTGTTTAGGGTGCTTTGAGGTTGGGTGTCCTTCGAGCTGAGCAGTTTCCTTTTTTTGATTTGATTGACGTTTTGCACTATCATAAATTATGCTAATTGTCTTACTTTTTGTGTGTTGGATGCTGGTGGGCCGATTATTTTGCTTCGAGATCGGGAGCTGGTATCGTTCTGCAATCTTGTTTTGATAGGCTTTGGTGTTCCTCTGGTGGAACGGGTGTGAGGTGGCCTTTTGATTTGGTCCTGAAGTCTGGCGGACCGATCACTTTTGATTCGAGATCGAGAGTCAGTTATTTAGTACACGTTTTGTTTTGGGCTTTTGATTAACCGGAGGCTGTGCAGTGGTGGAGGCTGATTGATGTTTAGAAAGGGTGAATGTGGCTCAGTTTTGGTGAGGACGACTGAGTTTTCTTTTACAGGGGTGTTCTTTTGGGGGTGAGGAGCGGCGATGGTTGTTATGGCTGCCGATTTTTAGTGGTCGGTTAATAGAGGAGTTAATTTTAGGTGGGGAGGATCATTTTGGTGGGTGTTATCCTTATGGGTATTGATGGCAAGGGTATCTTTGTTGGTGTTATGTTTTTCGGTGTTCCACCTAATTTTACCGGTCTCTGTTCGTTTTATGCAGGGATCGCGTTTTTAATAAATTTTTGCTGATTAAAAAAAAATAAAAAATATTAACATTCTTACATTCACCTTTCAAAAAATTATAGGGTATTTTGTTTCTCTCCCTCCATCAGCTGCATTAGTTGTTATAAATAGTATGTCCTCGTGAGTTTAACTCAATCGGTATAGACAATACATAATATTTGCAAGGTCCGAAGTTGAAACCCCACCCACCACAAAAAAATTTGTTATAAATATGATACTTTTTGCCGTGGAAGAATATGGAATTAGTTATTTGACGTTAAGTAACATTGCTAATTAAGTCTCGTTAAGTAAACTGCATTCTCTTTTTTATTTTTGACTTATAAACTAAAATCACTTTGACAAAACTGTTGGCATGCATGCATTGATCACCGATGCACGGATACAATGATATCGAATATATCCTTTGCAGTCAAGGAACCCATAGAGGGGATCAATTTAATGTTTGCTTTCATATCTTACTGTACATAACTTTAATTTAACGTGCGTACGGTTGAATTCCTCTTCACAGAAGAACTCTGCAGAACCTGATCTAGAATGCTGTTGTAGCTAGTACTTGTGCAACTAATACATGTTAATCTTCTGTACATAATTCTCATATAAAAGTTCTTCATTTAATTTTCTTCGGAATGATATTAGTAAATAGTAACAATAACTATACTTCTCTAATAAATTATCTTAGCTGTACTTAAAAGATTATTTTGTTGATATGGTAAAGAATCTCATTCAATTTAACAGAACTTTTTCAATTTGAATTTCTACTTAACAATTTATCTTTCATTGCGATTTTATCCAATTTAAAGAATTTGTCATTATAGTTGCACGTAGACGATATTAATTTACACCAAAAAAATCGTCAATAATTGTGCAGAACTTTTCTTATAAATAATAAATATTCTAAAATGCAGAACATTTTAATTTTTTTTAATTTGTAAAGTGTAAATTTCTTTCACGCATACATTAAAAATATTCATACCACATAGATACTTTTAAAAATATTTTTAAAATATATGATAGGACCCCTTCCTAAATCTTACGTACGCTAAAACTTTAATGTAAAATATTATCTTTTTAGTATTATAGTGTGATTTAATTAAATCCATGTGTAAAAAAATCTATATAAATTAATCTATTAGTATTTTTTGAAAGAAAAAGTAAAAAGTATGAGTAATTAGTCAAAACACTTGATGAGAAAGAATAGTATGTGGAAAAAGGCATTTCTCCTTCTCTGATCTTAACCGACTAAAATGCCACTGTGCTAGCTTCTACAAAAAGACACCAAGGAAGAATATTATTGACTCATGTAAAATACTACTACTTTATTTATCACACAAGTAGGCTTCATGTCATGTACACAAATTTCAAGTACGTGTCATCACATCATATAGTAATTAGAGTTATTTCAAAATGACTATATCACCCCCTTCATGCGCAATAATAATACACCATGAAATGGAAATGAAATGAAACCACTACCACTACTACTATATTCCAATTCCAAGTCTCAAAAGCTTTATGCACTTTGCTTTTCACTCTCCTCTAGAAACTAGAAAAAAGTGGGGTGTTTTTCTTTCTCTGAACAAGACTCATACACCTTTTCCTTTTTTCCATTTTTCTTCTTAAATCTATGGACACAGCTCAGTGGGCACAGGTAAACATCTTACCTTTTTCTGTTTTCTTTCCTTCTTATAATCATGAAAAAAAATCTCTCATACTATAACTATAAGATTTAACCATAATAAAGTTTTATGTTTCATAAATTATGTTGATTATTGTTAGTTCTAAGGAAAGTTTCACTTTATATCCTTTACTACTTTTCCTGATCCTCAACTAAAAATTTCAGTTTTTGTTTCGTTCTTGTCTTTTTTAGATCCTTTTCATTTATTTTTTTCTTCTTTTAAACGTACTACACCTTTCTTTTTCCCAAGAAAAAGTTGATGAATTTGTTTGTATTATTGCTACCTTCTTCAAAGTGTAAAAAAGCAACTTCCTTCTTGTTTGTTTCCTTTATTATTTCTTATATACTTTTTAATTTATTATTTTTGAAAAATTTAGGGGAATATTGGATTGGTTAAACAAATGGATGGATCAACTTCAAATTCAAAACCAACTCCTTCTATGTTAGAGAGAAAAGCAAGGCCACAAAAAGATCAAGCTTTAAACTGTCCAAGGTGCAATTCAACTAACACAAAATTCTGTTACTACAATAACTATAGCCTCTCACAACCAAGGTACTTTTGCAAAACCTGTAGAAGGTATTGGACTGAAGGTGGTTCTTTAAGAAATGTTCCTGTAGGTGGTGGTTCAAGAAAAAACAAAAGATCAACCTCATCATCATCACCTTCAATCTCACAATCACAACCTCCATCATCAATAACAAAAAATATTATCATTAATCCTGATCTTGCTACAACACAAAATAATTTCCCTCAATCTGCTTCTCAAAACCCTAAGATCCATCAAGGACAAGATCTTAACCTAGCTTATCCACCACAAACAACTGAGGATAATTATAACACAATATCTAAATTCATTGAGCTTCCTTATACCACTGATCAAGACAAAACTACAAGTGCTATGGAGCTTCTGAAAACTGCTTCTTCATCAAGGGGTTTGAATTCTTTTATGCCTATGACTTTGTCTGAGTCTAGTGCAATGTATAATTCAAGTGGTTTTGCTTTGCAAGATTTTAAGCTTGGGGTTAATTTTGGTTTAGAAGGGTTTGAGAATGGTTATGGTGGTTTGCAAGGGATTAATAATCAAGAAGGTTCTGGTGGTGGTGGTGCAAGGATGTTGTTTCCTGTTGTAGAGGATCAGTTGAATAAGCAGCAGCAGCAGCAGCAGCAGCAACAAGTTCCAAATAGTGGTGAGTTTGAACATCAACAAAATAGAACTCAAGGTGATTCTACTGGTTATTGGAATGGAATGTTAGGTGGAGGATCATGGTAGATAATAATGGATAAGAAGAAGAAAAAAAGTGAAGAAAGTGATAAACAAGGGGTTGGTGCTTTTAATTTAATTTTTTTTTTCTCATCTTTATCTTTTGGTAATGTGGGGGAGTGGATGTTTGAAATTTGGAGTGATCATGATCAGAACCACTAACAAAATAGGGTACATAGGTTTATTATTATTTATGGATGGATGTTGTTTTGTTTCTTTAATCTATTTTAATTTGGTGTTTTTTTTCTTATTTAATCTTGGCTTCATTTCTTCTATAACTATCTTGTTTTGATCCAGAACATTAATGTGGCTGCTAAAGGATCTTGAAGCTACCTTTCGTTTTATTTTAGAGTGTTATTTTCTAGCTGATAACTTGGCTATAAAAGAGTTATAACTAATTTGTTGAGTTTTCCCGTGACAATATTGTTATTGTTACTTACTACTGTTATTGGGGTTCTAGCTACTAGCTAGTACCAAAATCATGGTGCACGGTTTGCTGCTGCTACTACAAGAAGTGAAAAGAGGATTTCCATCAATACTTACTACCACTGTCAGAAGCCACCAAGTGATAATATTCATATCACCAGATATTTGTCCCCCAAGACGTACTTCAGTGGTAGTTTCATAATTTTCTTACAAATTCTTCTTCTTTTAACCGATTAACTGCTAATATTTATCTAAATAAAAATACACAAGATATTCTCCCCTTTCCGTTATTGTTTAACTGTTTTTTTAATATAAGACAATTTTTCTAACATGCATTAATGATTATGATACCTTTACAGAAGTATTGACATTTAAAGTACCATTAGAGACATATATTGTGTTTTTCTTTTATGATATATCAATCAATAATTCTAAAGATAAACATGTAAAAATTGATACAATTTTGTTGACAAAATTATTAGGCATATGTTTGGATGTCTGATGGAGACTCCGTTATGCTATAATTTCTGAAATCACGACAATTTCAATTGCAACCTAACTTGCAATTAAACATACACCACTACAGCATTTTTTTTTTTTTAATATTTGAATTTTGTTGAAGATCTTATAACAAGGGAATTCACCCAAAAATGATTGTTATAGAGTTTTTTGTGTATTTATTTTTTAAAGATGTCATTAAAAGTGTTAAAAATAGTGTTTTTAAGTCCTTATTCTAAAAAAAAGTTTAATGGTGTTGTTTGTTGCTTTTATGTGTGTAATTTTTATGTATATATAAATAAAATTTAAAAAATATATTTTTAATTTGATTTTAAATTTTATATTTAAAATTTTTATGTTGAGTTTAGTCAAAAACAAGTGAATAAAATCGTTGATAATTTAGCACATGTAGTCATATCTTGAGTTAATCCATGCTTTTATTGATGTAAATATATATTACTTGTTTGATATCTAATAAAATGATATAAGATTTTTTTAGAAATATAATTTTAGTTTTAAATTTATAAAGAGGTTTTTTAATTTAATTAATCATTTTGAAAGTATATAATTTTATAATAGTAAGTAATACTATAGTGTTGGGACAAGAAAGTGGAAGATGGAATGATGGGTGTCAAATCCTTTACAGCGAAAGTGGTCTCCCTATGCATTCCTTTCTTTTTGCTTTGCTTACTAACTGATCAGAAGTGTCAGATCCTATAACAGTGCCGCCATGGTCCTTCTCTCTTCTCTTCTTCCATCCATCCATTCAGTTTTCACAAAGCAACCAAACTGGGATCTGTTAACGTGACAGTAATATACATAACTTCTTCAGTAAGTACGATCCACGAGCCTTTCATTAATTAATGTTCACCTAACTAAACTATGTTCATTGCAACAGTAACACAAATTAATGTAATAACAGTCGTAATATATAAAAACTTAAAAAAAATGTAGTAGAATGTTAGTCGTTTTACATCGTCAAAATGGTGATTGACGGTAAGATGATCACACAGCCATCGAAGTGGCGGTCAATGGTGGCTAGAGTAGTAGTGATCGGAGGTGTGAATTACAAATCTAAATTTATGGCAGGTCTTTTTATCATATGCAAATTTGCACATGTTAATAAGTATAAAATAATAACTTTGCATTAGAACTAGTATATTTTGAATTAAATATATAACTTTTTAATAAATAAATTCAAAAAATAAATAAATAATAGTTGTTTTTAAATAAAAATTTGATACTTTTAATTGTTTTAATATATGCAATATTGTACATATTAGTCAAACTCTTTTATGATATTAGAATTTAAGTGAAAATCATTTTTAAATAAATTAAAATTTTAATTCAACCAAAAACCTAGAACCAACTTATGGCATGAACACTTTTAAATAATACAATAGTTAGTTTTATATTATGGAAGACCATAGACATGACAATGGGGCGGGGTGGAGACGAGTTTTACATTTCCAATCCCCATACCCTACTCTCATGTAATTACCCGCTACTCTATCCATATCCATCTGGAAAGAGAAACCGAATCTCAACCATGTCCCCGACGGGTTCGGGTATCCCCGCCCCATCCCCATCTCCGCAATGGATAAACTTTTTTTTAATAAAAATAAAAGCATTTTTCATGCTTGAGCGCATTGTTGCAATACATTATCCCAAAAAGAGATGATAATGATTGATGGCTATGGTGATGGAGAAGAGAGAGAGACCAAGATTGTGAAATATGGAAGTAGAAAAGAGAGAACTGTGATAAATAAGTGTCAATTGAAAGACTGAGACTCTGACGCTGCGAGTGAAATGATTTAGGGTCTGAGTTTCTTTTTATATAAAAGGCGTAATAAATTGGTTTTCCACATTCGGGACGGGTTTGAGTATGAGTTTGGGGTGGGTACATATATCCATGTTACCCGTCCCGTACCCGTGTTTTAAAATCGGGGAAAATCCAAACTCATACCCTAACCGAGTCAAAACGGAGAAAATCTGTCAAATTGGATTTGGTTCGAGTGGATACCCACGGGTATGGGTTTTGTTGTCATGCCTAGCAGACCGTTATCTAAATATTATCTAAAATATGGTTGATGATACATGACAAATTTAGAAAATTAAAGTCCATCATCTTTTTCGTTCATATTACGGAGACCTAACTTATGTCGGTTGAACAAAAAAATATGGATGAATTTTTTTTTAACTTTGTAAATCTAATATCATTGACGTGCAACTGCGCAAACTAATCTCTCGAGTCATATAAGATGGCAAAGGGCGACAAATCTCTCCCTTAAGTAATGTAACATTGTTGCATTCCCAATATTGGATTTGATCCTAGGACCTTTGACTAAGCTAGAAGAGATCTATTATTATCTCATTCATGTGCTCTTGGATGAGTGAATTGGTTTTAGGCACAAAAAAAAATGGTTGAAACAACATCAATCAAATAGTCGTCTTGACCGCAATATTGAGTCATGAATAAGATTGTACTTAAACGACTATTTGCGAATATAACATTTGTATGTATAAAGAGTTTACTATTAAATGTTGGGTAATGCTAACTTGTGCTCTTAGGGTACATATGTTAAGGTTCCTACAAAGAGTAAGTGTTTATTGAGAAACGTTCTTCAAAAAAAAGTATTTATTGAGAAACATTAAATTTCAATCCTGTGATAAATAAATTGGCAAAATTAATGATGCATAATTTCAGTCTTTGGAACCTTAACATGTGCTCTAATGGCACAAGATAACATTTCCCTTAAATGATTTCTAAGTATTAGTTTCTATTGTGTCGATCATGTTTCATGTTTGAAAATCAACCTTGACAAGTCTTGTGTTTTTTTTTCTATGTTGGTAGCCTTAAAAAGAAGTTAATTTATTGTCTTCCATCTCCGACATCTGCATCACCACCTTTCTGGACAAATATTTAAGTTTTCCCATACTCAAAGATTTAGCCAAAAGTAGTGATTTTGATTTCATCATCGAGGAAATTCAAACCCGGTTAACCTTTTGGAAGAGCAAGTTCTCGAACAAGCATGTTATACTGGCAATCTCATGCCTCATTTGTGCTCTTTTCCATCTCAGCTTACTATATGTAAAACATCAGCATTTGTGACCACATTGACCAAACAACTCAAAAAATTATTCGAAAGAACTTCAACAACTCTAACATCAATTTGGTAGGTTGGCTTAAGATTGCTTGACCCAAGAGTACGTATGATCACTACTAGAAAAAGAAAAATTAGCGAGGGAAATTAGTGACGGAAAAAATGAAATTCCTCACAAATTCCTTGGTCGCAAAATTTAGTGACGGAATTAGAGAGGGATTTCACGTTTTCCCTCCCTAAATATCCCTCACTAATTTTTGTTTTTTTAGCAGTGGATCTTGAAATTCGTCCAACTAGAGATGTCAATGTCTCTCTTATTGGTAAACTTGTTTGAGATGTGCTTCAAGTCTTAGATAAGCTTTGAGTTAACACATCTCCAACAAATATGTGTGTGGTGCCTTAGTTCTGTCTTATTTTGTCACCATGTATCTGCAACTCTTCATGTGTGTGGCATGCTGGTTTTCCATGTTTCAGTTCAAGCTCAAAAGACATTCTTCAAGCTGAACTTTATGCCATCCACCACGAGGTTCAACTCTTCCAGAAGTATGCGGGTTTCAACGACTCGGTTTGCTACACTGATTCTTCCTCTCTATCAATCTTATCAAAGCTCTCCTAAACAAGTTCCATAAAAATGTTGCGTTAATCAAGACGTTGATCAAGACATCGAAGATATATTGAGAGAGAATAAACTTTTCTGGATCGTATTTGTTGTATATTGGCTTCAAATTGGATTTGCAAGAAACCTAAAATCGCGTCACAATTTCAGGCACCGTGACACGATTTGATTGGCAGGGAGCAAGGTACTTTGAGACGGAAAATCGTGCCACGATTTGGGAAATCATGACACGATTCAACTACTTCCTCACCAAGTTTCACTTGAAAGGGACAGGTCACAACGGCTGTTCAGACAAAATCGTGCCGCGATTTTACAGTACCGTGACGCGATTTTGGACT
>Ga0228711_1009885_pt1 | contig 12749 bp, 6 predicted proteins | sample MedpolnodulmetaG_2_FD_177996 | JGI IMG/M metagenome (GOLD analysis project Ga0228711, IMG submission 177996) | Root nodule microbial communities from Medicago polymorpha collected in Santa Monica, California, United States - brown nodules | ecosystem: Host-associated > Plants > Roots > Nodule...
AAAAAAATTGTGTATGTATGTTGTTTTTCCTTCTTTCTTTGATTTTTCTGAGTTGAAAGTGAGAAGGTGATGAATAATCATGAGTATATGATGAAGGAGGAAGGAGGTTATGGAGAGGTTGGTGGTGGTGTCGTGATGCAGAGAAGAGAAGAGGAGTGAAGGTTTTGAGAAGATGACATCAAGGGTATTTTTGTCCTTTCCTATGCCAATTTGTTAATTTGATGACGTGGCAGTCATTAACTTGGTCAAGGGACGAATTTTTAACTGATTAAACAATGCAAGGGTAAATCGCCAGGATTAGCGATTACAGGAACGAATTTTTAAATGGCGCCTAATTGCAAGGACTAAACATACCTTAAAGCCATTTTTTTTTATTTCCAACAAAACTAACAATGAAAAACCATCTTCATAAGAATATCGTTAGTACGTACAAATGGATCATATAGCGCCTAATGTAAAAACTTCCAGCTGCATTTCAATTATTCATACTTTATTTTAAGGGGAATTAGTCAGTTTAGTCTTTGAATGGAAAAGGAGTAGTCACTTTAGTCCCTGAATGTAGAGAAATTGCAAAACAGTCCTTGAATGTAGACTTTGTTAGTCAATTTCAGGGACTAAAGTGATCAACGGAGTCTACATTCAAAGACTAAATTGACTAACGGAGCCTGCATTCAGGAATTAAATTGACCAACAGAGTCTACATTCAGGGACTATTTTACAGTTTATCTGTATTCAGAGACTAAAGTGACTACTCATTTCCTATTCAGGGACTAAAGGAACTAATCTCCCTTAGTTTAACAAGTACATTCCACAATTTCATTTGCATAGATAAATACATAAGTCAAATCATAATGTCAAGTAGGCTTCGTAAAAATAAATATGAATAAAGGCTATTAAATAGATGGATCAGACATTTGGATCAAAAGGAAGAGAAATTCTAACATGGTCACATGACCAAATAAAAAGTGTTTGGTCACATACACACATAAAAAAATATTTTTTTAATAATAAGAAGGAAATTGATAAAAAAATGATTGAATATTTTAAGGACCATCTTTTTATGTGTGTGTCCAAACACTATTGATTTGGTCTTGTGACCATGGAAGAATACCTCCAGAAAAACCTTGATATTCTCTCTCTACCAAGCAATATGATGGGCACTAATACATTGCACACTAATGTTGTCTAATACATCGCCCTCGCAATAAAAGATGTTCACCTACATGGGGTTTTATACTTACTCAGTCAAGCCTGCTACTTTTGTACAAATGATTCCTTAATTCCTTTTTAACTTTTTTTTGAGAAGTTTTTTGTTTCTATTTAAGTCCCACTTTCAAAAGTTTAATGCAACATTAAATGTTGTTTTACTGATATTACCCTTGCTTATTTATTGCAGAGAGAAATATATGAAATGAGATACTAAATGAATAATGCTATTATAGTAAAAATATGGGTAGTGCTAACATGACATAAAGAAATATTTTTTTAATAATAAGAAGGAAATTGATAAAAAAAATGATTGAATATTTTAAGGATCATCTTTTTATGTGTGTGTTCAAACATTATTGATTTGGTCTTGTGACCATGGAAGAATACCTCCATAAAAAACCTTGATATTCTCTCTCTACCAAGCAGTATGATGGGCACTAATACATTGCACACTAATGTTGTCTAATACATCGCCCTCGCAATAAAAGATGTTCACCTACATGGGGTTTTATACTTACTCAGTCAAGCCTGCTCCTTTTGTACAAATGATTTCTTAAACTACTTTCCTTAATTCCTTTTTAACTTTTTTTTGGAGAAGTTTTTTTGTTTCTATTTAAGTCCTACTTTCAAAAGTTTAATGCAACATTAAATATTGTTTTACTGATATTACCCTTGTTTATTTATTGCAGAGAGAAATATATGAAATGAGATACTAAATGAATAATGCTATTATAGTAAAAATATGGGTAGTGCTAACTTGACATAAAGAAATATTTTTTTAATAATAAGAAGGAAATTGATAAAAAAAAATGATTGAATATTTTAAGGACTATCCTTTTATGTGTGTGTCCAAACACTATTGATTTAGTCTTGTGACCATGGAAGAATACCTCCAGAAAAAACCTTGATATTCTCTCTCTACCAAGCAATATGATGGGCACTAATACATGGCACACTAATGTTGTCTAATACATCGCCCTCGCAATAAAAGATGTTCACCTACATGGGGTTTTATACTTACTCAGTCAAGCCTGCTCCTTTTGTACAAATGATTTCTTAAACTACTTTCCTTAATTCCTTTTTAACTTTTTTTTGGAGAAGTTTTTTGTTTCTATTTAAGTCCCACTTTCAAAAGTTTAATGCAACATTAAATGTTGTTTTACTGATATTACTCTTACTTATTTATTGCAGAGAGAGATATATGAAATGAGATACTAAATGAATAATGCTATTATAGTAAAAATATGGGTAGTGCTAACTTGTGCCCTTAGGGCATATGTTAAGAAATCCAAAAAAAGAAATATTCTTTTAAAATTTGTACATTCAATTTATTAAAATATTAAAGATTAAATTTAATGCATGCATTCCAATACATTATTTCTAAGATTATTGATTGTTTTTTGAGGGAACTCTAAGATTATTGTTATTTGTTCAATATACATAGTATTATCTTAATTAAGAATTAGAAAAGAAACGGAGGTTTGCATCTTCCATTAGGAAATATTTGTGATTTTGTTTGCGGAGAACCAACAACACTCGAGGTCATGTTCATGTTATTACGATGACATAAACTTCAATGCTTCCTTGCGTATGTTCTTCACAAGTTCCTTTATGCTCAAGTCGTAGCCTTCACCCAACTATTAAATAATTAAGATTAATGTTTAATACAATGGTAAATAATAAGTATACGAAAAAAACACCAAAATTCAAAGACACCAAAATGAATATATCAAGCAAATATATTGGAAAACAACCTGGAATAAAATACTTTAATAATATTTAGAAAAAGATCTGTTAGTATAAAAATAGTAATAGAGACAGTCACTACCTGAGCAATGATAGTAATATCAAGGATAGAATCTCCAAAGGGTAAAACACTGCTATTGACAACACATAGTTGAAATCTTTGAATCTCCACCATAATTTTAACTAAAAGTCCCTTGTGTTCTTTACATTGGATCCGAATCAACATATATTTCCCTAACACTTCTGCTTCCACTTGAAATATTGAATCAACAACACTTTCATTGCGCTCATCATCATCGTTGCAATGGTCTGGTTTGGTTAGAACCACAGACGATTCTAATTTTATTCTCTTGTTTTGTTCTTCTAAAACTTCCAAACGTTTTTTAAGCTCTTTCATGTATTTGATAGTGTCAACCAGTACAGAAAATTTGTCCATCTAACAAAATTTAACTCAATCGATTAATGAATAGTGTAACATGGAATAGTATAATTAAGATTTTAATATTTTTGTCTCTAAATATAAGACTCTTATGCGTTTTTTACTTGTCATTTTTATAAGACTTCTTTCAAATAATTTTTTATCATGATTATAATATTATTTATCATTTTTTTTATAAGGCTTCGTTTATAACAGATTTTGAATTGCATTAAATAATTTTTCACCAAAATACCCTTAACTTTGAACTGTATATAATCATTTTATTGTAAACAAAATTCAATATACCATTATGAATGATAAACATTCATAAAAAAATAAATTTTATTTCTTACTTCTATTGTTAGATAATACTTTATTTTGTATACATGCTTGATAATATTTAGTTTTTATAACGTTGTAAAATAATAGGAAAAAATATATATAGTTTTTTAAAAAATAAGTTCATTTAATTATTAATTTTAAAGATCAATTAAAAGAGCTAGTTAATAGCTATGAGGGTAAGTGAAAATTACTTATCATACCTTTTTAAGGTTGGGAACAAGAGCTGCAAGAGCAATGAAACTTTGGGTGAGTTTCTTTCTTCGCTTTCTTTCTGCCATGATATGATCCTCTCCATTATTAGAACGAGACCTTTTGCTTTTTGAGGCTTTTGTTGAATGGTTATTATTTTCCAATTCGGTTGGAGACACTGAAACTCTTTTGCCAGAAAATTGTTGGGAGCTAGTAGTAGGTGAATTTGGGGGGCTATCAAAAGATGGGATTTGAACTTGAAAAGATGAAGAAAGTTTTTGTGTAAAGGTTTCATTGATTTTTTCACTATGATCAATTGTTTTCATCTCCATAATTGTCTTATCAATATCGAAGTCAAAACAATCCAACTGTGTTTCATCACTAAATGTGTTGCTGAGAGTTGTGGAAGTGAACCCCGAAGTTAAACATTGTTGTTTGTTTTGTTCTTGGAAGACATTAGCTATGTCATGTGAAAGAAACTCTTCCACACCAGTATCAAGGAAATTCAGGTTGCATTCCTCAGTAAATAAATTGTGTTCGTCCATTTCCTGGGAAAAAAAGGAAATGTTAAGTATATATATTAAAGAATTAATTTATAATCAACCATCTATTTGTTATTAATTACGACAATTAAGAGCAAGTTTGTCTCTCATGTATAAATTTGTACATGTTAATAAATTTAAAGTTGTTATTAATTTATATCTCTCAAAATTTATATACTCTCACTAGTGTTTTTTTTATAGGAAATATTCACTTTTTAAATTCATTAATAACTGATATATTTAATCTATATTAAAGATCAAATACATCGATTATTAAAGAAATATGGTAGGGATCACAATTTCTAATGCACTCCTCTAACACACTTCAATAATAATCAGCCACATAATCAATTTTTTTAGCCGCCATCAATCTGTCTCATCTCGAAGCTCAGGTGTCCATCAATGACTGACTTGGTCACGAGTGATCTATACCGTTTTAGGGATATGGATTCCATTTATTATGGTATATTAAATTGAGTTCCATCTTTAATTTTTGCTGGGTTCCATTTTTTGTTGATTTTTGTTGTTGTTGTATTTATTCAATTTAAAAATGACATTCTCTTTTGTTTTGTAATTGTAAAACATGTATAAACATTTTTTCGGTGATTGTTTACAAAAGATATTCCACATAATTTGTCCATGACATTATTTGGTTAGATCTCAAAACCTTTTATTTTTTATCATAAAATAAATAGTTATTTTGACAAATCATAATATACATAGTCAGATCAACAGATTAAGAAGGTTGATAATATATTACTAATAATTGGAGTGTGTTAGAGGGTATAATCTTCGTATTTTTCATTATTTAATAAACCTAAAAAGTTAATTACTTACTTAAAAAGGATGGAAGGAAGCATTCACGATATTATATTCTATTAAAATTATATCCTTAAATCAATATTGTACACGAGATCCTGTATACGAGAAAAGGACTTGCTAAATTTCCATATTTAGGGACATGGTCGACTTAGGGGTATTATGCCAAAAATTCATATTACAAACAAAAATACATTTCCCTGTCAATATGGAATTGATACATCATTAGGTTGATAACAATACTATAAATCGTTCTTCAAATGAAGGTGGCTCTACTAATCAAACCTACCTTTGAGGAAAAGTTTGCCAAAAGTCACTTAAGAAAGGACATGTCTTTAGTTGATACTAGAACTGAGAAAGCATTTTTATGTGAGGTCATTAATTATAGTTTCTCTTTAAATTTTGTTATAAATATAGTACAAAATGGCTTATTATTAAATGAATGATGACACTCAAACTTGAAATATTTTGCAGGAAATTTCAAGTGTTATGGAATTAATTTATATATAATCAACCATTTTCTTACCAAATCAGATAACCAGCTGGTGCTTGATGATACGTTCATAGCTGTGCTGTTGATTTCCTCCATAGTCTCAAAGGTAACACTTGTATACTGAATTTAAAACAGGGAAGAGAAATGCTACTATGAGCTGAGTTAGAGTCCCAAATTTTGGATTTTAATAGGACTAGATTTTAAGCACGTGTATTAAATCGGGTATGTATCATTTATTGGCAACATGCTACGTACTGTTACTGTATTTTTTTGTTTTAGGGGTGTGCTCCTATCATTTACTTCCAAGTGGCAACGTACATGCTATTTTTAGTGAACACTAATGTGCCGTATCATTTAGTGGTTGAATGTGAGAAAAACATAATGAGGTTGAATTGTATGGTCTTTTTCGACACTTTTTTAACAGATGATATACGTGTTGAAGGTAAAAAGACAAAGGATAAATGAATTAACGTAAAATGCGTATAATTTGAGACAAATCTATTTCGCTAAAATGATACATATGAAGTTTTTTTTTGTTTAGAAATGATATTTGTACAACCACTTTATTATAATTTTTTGACAATTTTCTCTCTCATACTCACATTATATTGTTATTCTCTTTCTTCATTTTTTTCTCTATTATTTTGGACCAATGAAAATAGAGAAAATGAAAGTTTTCATCAAAATTGTCACAAATGGTTGTACATATATCACTACTATTTTTTTAGGGGTGTGCATGTGCTAGATCATTTAAAGTCATGCTGCCAACGAGTGCTTTGAAGATTTTGTTTAAGAAACCCAAAAAAATATATTTTTTCTTCTTAAAAACACAAACCAAACACATGTAAAAGTCATGATCACATAATTTTCTATATAAAAGTTACTACTTTTAAATGTTTCCACAATGTAACACTTGTTAATATTTTCTTATTATTCTTTGTAAAAAAAATAAAAAATTCTTTATCATTCACGAGCAAGTGGCAAATGTGCTATATCAATATACTACTATATCATTAAATAAGGAAAATTGATATTTCATGAATGATTGATAAACACCTCTTGTTCACATATACCCACCCGTCAACAACCTTTCATATTCTACACAATAAATAAAAAATAAAATTTTATTTATATTTTAAAAACTATTTTATTGGACTAAATCACCATCCTTCATTAACATACTTTGGCTTAAGAAGGCTATTTATTTATTTATTGTGCTTAGGAAGTATATGAACAAGTAACAAACTTGTAGTCCACAAAGATAAACACTCATATACAAACATGTTTTTTATAAGCATAGATATGAGGGTGGACATTATGATACTTGGTCCAAAGGATGCCATTGTCATCCCAATTGATTATTATAGAAAGAGCAATGCCAAATGCAGTCGCTCTATCAATCGCTTTTAGACACTTCCTCGTGGATTGGTCCACGTCATTAATCTTAATAAAATTTAAGACTGGCAACCAGTTGCTCTATTCAATTATTATATTTTAATTTTAATAATAAAATGAAAAGTCTAATAACTATTGCCTCCATCTCCAAAGCGTTCTCTTCAAGATCTAACGTGGAGATGGAGACAATAGTTATTAGACTTTTCATTTTATTATTAAAATTAAAATATAATAATTGAATAGAGCAGCCGGTTGCCAGTCGTAAATTTTATTAAGATTAATGACGTGGATCAATCCATGAGGAAGTGTCCAAAAGCGTTGATAAAGCAATGCATTTAGCATTGCTCTAGAAAATTTGAGGGACACACTCATGATAAAATATGGCAAGATCTTGTGTGTGCCTCTAATTCAGAGGGTACCCATTGCAATTGCCATCACTATTTATGGTGTTTGGGGACCGTACCCAGCGCGACAGTAGAGGAATTAATTACGTACAATTGGAATTCAATTCAGTTGACAGACAGCACCGTTGGCGGTCTGAAGTAAATACACCGGGGAAGTCTCATTCTTCCTTGTTTGCAGGAGCATTAACGATCCAGGACACATTTGTTAATAAATAATTAAAGATATCAAATGTTAAATATGTGTGTTGGTATGTGTGTAACAGTCAACAATGTCATATATTTTGAGATGAAGGGAGTACCAGTCGTGGAAATATGGAAAATACTTTGAATGAGTTTATATATAAAGGACAATTTAATAATAGTTACCTACTTATTAGACAAATTTATTCCTCTAATTTTTACAAAATACTCCTATATTAAGGACGGACGGTGTATTAAAATTCATTTCAGCTACCCTTTTCACGATGGGGAAATCAACAACAACACACCAATGAGCGTATAAAAAAATAACATATAAGCCCCTTTAAAACAATAAAATAAGAAGAATTATAGGTTCCCTATTAAAAAAAAAGAATTATAGGTTATAGGAACTTGATAGCATTGTCCGAATAAATAAATTCTTTAACCGGAAAAATTCAAGTCCCATATTGATAAAAGGTAAGGTGTAATTATAGGTTATAGAAAGATATGAGACATGGGTTGATTTTTTTTTTTTTTTAATTGGTAATATATTTTTCAGATGTAAATGAAACAATGGTAGAAAATAATAAGTGTTATGTTTGTAACTTCAAAAAAATCAAAATAGAACGAATATATGACTTTCACAGCATGACAAATCAAAGGTTCGAATTTCAACTAAAAGAGGTACTCACATTTAATGCAGATCCCTGAATAATATTTGTTAGAACAAGAATGGTTTATATGTTCAATTGGAATACTAACATATGTTCAAGTGTGTAAGAACTCCTTACCATGAAGAAGGAACATGTGAAGAGCATCAGAAAGGGATTGAGAAGCTTAGAAGACTATGGTGGAAGATCTACTGGAAGGTCAACCAGAAGTCAACATCCTAGTAGATGGAAGTCTCATAGAAGATGGGGAGTGACATCCATAGATTATGTGAAGGACATCAAACACAAAAGTTGACTAGGCTACGTCGTTCTGAGGGACCCAGAATCCACGTAACCTTTTGTCTTATTATGTGAGTTGTCTCTATCACTACATCTGGTAGAGCAGCTATTTTGTCTTCTTCCGTCTACGTCTATAGGACATCATGAACGAGGAGAACAACATAAAATTCCCCTTTCAGCAAATGAGATTCAAAGTACTTTCCAACGCGATTATCTATATTAGGGAAAAGGCCAACATTCGTGATTGAAGGTTCTCAACGACTCTATTTGCACTGACATTCTTCTCCAACATCTCTCAAATCACTGCCTATAAAAGGAGCTGAAGACCTGAAGAAGAAGTAACAAGAGTCTGCTACTTTCCTGTGCCAAAACTCTGATAAATCAAATTGCACAAAACACTTAGGATTATTTTCAAAATTATATCTTAGAAATCTTAAGGTGTGAGTATGTTCATTTGTTCAATTTACACTCTATTAGCTTGTATTTTCAGAGAAGATTTAAATGCAGTCAGACTAAGGTTGACTTTGTACTTGAAGGAATAAAAGTTATTATTCTTAAAACACTTAGTCGAAATTAGACTTGTCAAGAAGCATGTAGAGCACGTGTCTTGGTTCGGCAAGCAAAGTGCATCGAAAACGGTTTTGTTTTGGATAGAATCGAGCCAACGGATATCTTCAGGGAGCGTGTGTTTGAAATTCAAATCGGACAGATACCTATGGTTCGATGATAGAAGTTATAGTTTCAAATTCTATGTAGGTAGTTATTTTCTATTAGTATAAATAGTAGTTTCTCATAAGAGAAAGGGGTCGCAATCCAATCATACAAAAAACTTACACTCAAATTATCCGCATTCAAGAGAGAAACGAGTTACAAGTTGCAATGTATGAATATGTGTACCAATTTACATTCAATCAATGCAATTTAAGTTTATTTTCTTAAGTGTTTTTACAAATTACTTGTTTATTTCAAGCAATACTTTTTACTCATATTTCGAAAGTGACTTTGACGGATTTAACTAAGTTAAATTCGATAATCTTTTTCAATATCTTCTTATATTATTGAAGAACATTCGTGAATTTCTAGGAAAGTAAAAACACAATATGTCCTTAAGATTTACTAGTTGATCTTGCAAGTAACAATTGTTAAACCAGCGGTCGTTTACCAAAAATCAGTGTAAACAAATTGGCACGCCTAGTGGGACCTTTTGTGCATTTACTTTAGAAATTTTTTACTTTTCAGAATCTACTTGATCAAAATTGTTGGTTTGTGTTATGTATGCTATTAAGAAGTAAAAGACTACTTCCTGAAATGACACGCCCTGTGGGCCATATTAGTACTTCGACGAATGCTGCTGGCACGTCAGAAATGATAGGCAACTCCCCAGACCCACCAGTTGCCACACAACCAATTTCATTGAGTAATCCAAGTGCGGCGTTGGCATCAACAGGATCAACAATCCTGGCTCAAGTGTCCTCACCCGCACACGCAGCGGCTTCGATAACTGCTCCAACTTCATAGGCCATTCCAGTAACGGGAAATTTTTCGACCCATAGGTCTATGCCATATGGCATGCCGTCTTCCTTGATGCAGGGTCTACACACGAATCCATCCACTTTTTCAGAAAACATAAATGTGCCATTGCCCCAAGTTTTTGACTATGGGACAAGCGTTCTTTTTCGAACGCCCCAACAATCATTGATTAACGCCTCCTTAGCCGCCTTAAGTCAACAAATGGAGGATAGTAACCATGAAATGGTCAATCAAGTGACGCAGCAAATTGGTACAACTATCAACCTGTTAATTTGAGATACCAATAATAGTTATCAAGCGTTGTTTGCCTAAATGGAACGGATCGCCAATTTCATTGGCGCGCCTCCAGTGCGAAATACACCGGTGCCTCAAAATCAAAATGCAAGGGAAGTAGAAATCCCTGTAGAGGTCACAGATAATCAAGTGCCCAGAAACCTGGCACAACAACAACAACCGGTACAACCACAGGCTCGAGAGGAGCCTGAGAGAATTCCAATCATGGTCAATAGACACCAAGACGCGGACCAAGTGGTCATGCAAGCCCGTCGAAATAATTACGAGGGCCAAAACAACATAACAAACGTAGTCGAAACCTTGTTAGCCCAGAGTGGTTTTAACATGGGTCTACATAGGCCGAATTTCGTGTCGGCTTTATCCAAATACGTCTTAATGTCTGAGTTACCAAGAAATTGGAAAATTCCAAAGTTTTCTAAGTTCGCAGGGGAGACTAATGAATCAACAGTAGAACACATCACCCGATATTTGATGGAGGCAGGCGATATAGCGAATAATGAGAATTTGAAAATGAAGTATTTTCCAAGTTCCTTAACAAAAAACGCCTTTACTTGGTTCACAACTTTGCCTCCTCATTCCATTTTTAGTTGGAATCAGTTGGAAAAGGCTTTCCATGAACAATTTTACATGGGTCAATCGAAAATTAGTTTGAAAGAACTAGCCAGTGTTCGACACCGAATGCACGAGTCGATTGACGATTATTTGAGTAGGTTCCGACTCCTTAAGGCTAGATGTTTTACCATAGTGCCTGAACATGAGTTGGTCGAAATGGCCGCTGATGGCCTTGATTATTCAGTACGAAAGAAACTGGATACTTAATACCTTAGAGATATGACGCAATTGGCTGATAGGGTCCGGCAGGTCGAAAGGCTCAAAGGTGAGAAAGCCAGGACGAGTAGGTTTCCAAAAAAGGAGAAAATAGCCTACGTAGACACGGGCGACAGTGACCCGGATTTCGATTGGGGGTCGGATACTGTCGAAGATAATGAGATTAATTTGGCAGAGTTAAAAGATGGGCCACCTTATGCATGTAAATTATTGCGGCCATCGAATGGAAAGAATCCTGAAGAACCTAAAAATGATAAATATCCACCTAAGACATATACTTTTGATGTTTCTAAGTGTGATGAAATCTTTGAACTCTTAGTTGCTGATGGCATAATAATGGTGCCACAAAATCTAAAGATACCTCCTTTAGAGCAACGTAAAAAGGGAGGATTTTGTAAATTTCATGGTTTCTTAGGCCATAATTTGTCTCGTTGTACTCGTTTCAGGGACTCTGTGCAGAAAGCCCTCAATGAGGGGAGATTGAAGTTTGGAGACAAAGCCAAACAACCTATGCAAGTTGACGCCGATCTCCTAAAGAAAGTTGATTCCATGTACGCTGAAATAGTTGATGTAAACATGGTCGACGTCTCAGAAGTGGTGAGTACGGGAATTCCTATGGTAGCCACAATGCCCGAGGAAAAGGCACAAGGGGATGCTGAGATGGCTACTGAAAACCATCCATTTGAAGATGCAGTGGTTACTGAAGACCAACTTGCAGAGAAAATGGCAGTGGCATACCCAAAGGCTGAGGATGATTTAATTGACTTCCTTAACAAGTGCAAGATTTCTAACACAAATGCTATGCTCTGCCCCAGGTGCAGTGCGGTGTTTGACAAAGAAGCTGCAAAGTCTGTAAAAGGTTTTCATCCAAGACCAAAGTGGAAAGGCGGATGGACCGACAACCGTCGAAAGTTTGGTTTTAACAAAAGAGGTGTTCCCTATAGGATGGAGCCTGCAGAAAAGGATGCCAACAAAAACCAAAGAAAAACTCTCAACCCTCCTGCAAAATGTCCAACAGACACGTGGGTGTTTTCCGGCGACAAGAAGTCTGGCCATTCTGCTCCACCGACCAAATGGGTGAAGAGAGTTGCCACTACTCCCAACCAGAAGGAAGCATCGAATTCCAATCGATATGCTTACAACAACAATTACAAAGGGAAACACCCTATGACTAAGACACAATGGCACATATATCATAGCCAGAAAAAGGCAGATACCTCGAAAGGCACGACTGACACTGGCAAGGCTAGAGGAAAACAAGTGGAGTTTTCGAAATGGTTAAGTGATGAGTTGATAAATTAGTATTTTTAATATGTTATTTGAGTTTATTATATTTAGATTTGATTTAGTTTTATTTAAATATTATTTCCTTTTTGAGCTATTTTACTTCAATTGCAAATAATTATATTT
>Ga0228711_1009887_pt1 | contig 12748 bp, 8 predicted proteins | sample MedpolnodulmetaG_2_FD_177996 | JGI IMG/M metagenome (GOLD analysis project Ga0228711, IMG submission 177996) | Root nodule microbial communities from Medicago polymorpha collected in Santa Monica, California, United States - brown nodules | ecosystem: Host-associated > Plants > Roots > Nodule...
TTAATGTTCTTTGGTTTTTGAAACAATTTTAAATGCCTTTATGAGGCCGAGAAAAAATATTTTGTCCCTGCTTTGGCATCATGCTTATTCATTGTTGTTTCATAGTCACACAACTTTTTTTTTTTTGTGTAAAGAACAGAAAAAGTTACTTACTATTTGGTAATTGGTTCAACGTAGATTTGAGTTATGGTACAATTTTCATAAAATTTGGAGTGAGTGTTATGAATACCAAGAATGTATATCAATGTGATGATCATAGGAAAATTTCAGTGTTCTTTCGATGAAGATGGTGATTGCATTGATATGACTTCAAATGTAGTATATAATTTTTTTGCCGAAATGTGTAAATATGAAATCAAATCATCTTTATTACTATGACTTTCAAGTTTTTAGATGTGTTTACAAATGAAAGGTTGATTTTTATAGATTATCTTACTTACTGAGTCATATATGCTCATTCAAAAAAAAAAAATACTTACAGGTAAAAGCTTATTTATACTAAACAAATAATCGTATAACATGAGTTTTTACAAAAGACCGGATGATATTTCGCACCTATATTTTTTAATAAAAAGTGAAGGTAATGTTTAGAATTATATATGACCCGTGCGGCAGCACGGGTGAAAAGTCTAGTATTATTTAAGGAAATCATATTTCCTTATCTTATTTACCAAACAACGCGCATATCTTTACATAATTAGTTGTGGAATATTTCTAAAGTTATGATTATATTTTAGGAAATATTTGAAGTTGTTTCATACTTTCCATATTTGTCTCTGATTCCTGTTTTGCAGATCAGCTGGACGATATGTTTTGTTCTGAAGCCCAACAAGAATATTTGACCCATGCTGCTTCAGTATAAAAGGAAGACATCAATACCTAATTGATATTCAAGCCGTCATTCTAAAAAGTTTAGTTTTAGGTTTTGAGTCTTTATGTGTTCTACTCTTGTATCATGTTGATGCAAGTTTAATACCTTTTATTGTGAGCCTTTATTGTATCATTTGTGATACATGTTTAGGACTGTGTGTTGAGTTGTAAACTCTTGTGTGCTACGCCAAAGCTGTTAAGTAAGGCTGTAGTTGTTTGTTTAAAGGTAACTTCATCTTTGTGTTTGTGTTTTAGTCTGATAGATCACAGGGGCTGTGATTGACTATAGGATAGTGAGATGGTATCTCAGATCTATGAGTTCCTAGTTTGAAATCAATACGGGTAGGTTCTAGGTCCTGAGTGTAAACGAGGAGTTTGCTGAGAGCTATAAAATAAGGACTACACTAGTGGATTTCCTTCCTGGCTTGGTAGCCCCTAGAGTAGGTGTGTTTGTCACCGAACTAGGTCAACAAACTCATTGTGTTCTTTACTTTCTTGTCTTTTATTTTCTTGCGTTTTATTTGTTATTTGCGTGATGTTGGAACATTCGTCTACTGTATGTGTAATGTTTAAACATCACATAGAACATTTTAATACAAGTATGCTAGAATTTCAATTGGCATCAGAGCAGGCACCCTGTCTGTTTTAGGATGAGCTCCAGGGTAGTTTCATTCTAGCATTATGGACAAGGAAGGTGGATTTGTAAACAGACCCCCTCTGTTGGATGGCTTAAACTATTATTATTAGAAATCACGCGTGAGTGCTTTTCTCAAATCCATTGACAATAAAACCTGGAAAGCAGTTCTGAAAGGTTGGGAACATCTTGTGGCCCTTGATGCAGATGGAAACAGGACAACTGTCTTGAAACCAGAGGAAGAGTGAACCATTGCTGAAGATGAACTAGCTCTTGGAAATTCCAAAGCATTGAATGCATTGTTTAATGGGGTAGACAATAACATGTTCAGATTGATCAAACAATGTACTGTGGCTAAGGATGCGTGGCAGATTCTCATAACTGCACATGAAGGTACTACTAAGGTAAAAAGTGCTAAATTCTAACTTCTTACTACAAAATTTGAGAATCTGAGAATGTTGGAGGATGAGAGCATTCAAGATTATCACCTGAATATTCTTCATATTATAAATTCTTTTGAGTCTCGTGGAGAGAAAATTTCTGATGAAAAACTAGTTAGGAAAATTCTCAGATCTCTACCTAAGAGGTTTGACATGAAAGTTACTGCTATTGAGGAGGCTCAGGATATCTCAAGTTTGAAGGTTGATGAATTGATAGGGTCCTTGCAAAATTTTGAAATAACTTTCAACAGCAAGACTGACAAGAAGGGCGAGGGGATTGCTTTTGCATCTAGTGTCGATTCTGATGAGACAAGGAAATCATGAAGATGATGAAGATATGTCAGAGTCACTAGCACTACTTGTGAGACAGTTCAAGAAGATCTTCAAACAGTTTGACAGAAGGTCTAGGTCAAATTGTAACGCCCTGTTTCTATTAAAACGATAAAACACGCGAATAAAGCATTTATTCAAGAAATAGACGTCACGTCTCCAAAAGTTCACCAGAATATAACGTGCATAAAAATTCAAACAACTACGTAGCAGATATAAATCATACATCTCCAAGTATACATGTCATAACTCCAAATATGGCAGTACATGAAAATCTCCAAATTCCGACAAATGGGTAAAGTCTCAACAACAAATAAATCCAACATAATCATAAAGACCGACATCCTAATCAGAGCCTAATCTAAGACTCCAAATGAAACGATAACGGAGATTGCTCCCGCTATCCAAGCACTCACCGAACAAGCAAACTACTCCTGCACGCCGCCTACCCATTCATACAAATAGGTAGGCGGTCCACCACAGACCATTGGGGGTTAGCTTCACATCAATCATAATCATCATAAACAAACATAGGCATTCAAGGATTCATGCATAACAAATACAAATACTCAACATTCCTGGAATACTACCATCACATGATTATTATCCCCCATTCAACACACATCAAGCTATCACAATACTAACATAGCATAACATGCATATTCAATTTCTAATCTAGACATCGACATAAGCTCATCATTTATCAACATTAATCAATGAAAAGATTACTCACCTTATTCTTCATTTAGCATACTTAACTCAACAAGTACAATTCATCATTTCAAAGTATAAGAAAGCAATTATCATTATCAAAGAAATCACTACATCATATATATATATATATATATATATATATATATATATATATAATTCTCACCTCATTACTTTTACCAAAATAATTATCATCAAATAGATTCACCAAGGGTATAAGCACATGCAAGTAAGACATGCAATTAGAACATAGTTCAATCATTCGCAACCATCAACAAAGTCCACCAATTGTACATATACACCAATCCACATAAATCACCACATTCAACAAAATTTCACCAATGCACAAATTCACCAAGTCACATATTCAATTATGACACAATTCATCAACCATTCAAATGCATTCAATGTTCTAGACTCTTCTAGATGCATGCGGTACCATTACCAACAACAAAGGTCGTCACCTCATGATGCAACAAAAACATCATATCCATTGAATACAAAGTATTCAAATCTCACCACAGGATATAAATATCCTAAACCATTGAATACAAAGTATTCAAATCTCACCACTGGATATAAATATCCTAAACCATTGAATACAAAGTATTCAAATCTCACCACTGGATGTAAACATCCTAAGACTCAATATGACTATGATGCATGGACATACAAGCAAAGACTGGACAATGCAAAATCACCTCATATATATTCAACAACCACAATGTAAGAGATCACCTCCATTTACATTGATCAACTCCAACAACAATTGCATTATCAAGTATTTACATCCACACAAGTCACAATTCAAATAAGAGTCATCACTACATTATCATCAACATAATCATCATCATAATTACCGACAAACATCAATATCACCCTCACCATAATTAACATATATGCATTACTCAACATCAACTATGTTCAACATATATGCATTCACCAACAATATCACCATCAATTGACACATATGCATTAATCAACATCAACTATATCATATAGTTCAACAACTCCATACAATTTTTCACAATTCAAGTAAAGGAGAAAATACAACACATTATGGTAAACATCATATTCAACACCTAAAAATCATTCACATATCTTCATACAATCATATCAAACTATCCACAAAAGATTTTCCAAGTATTTGGTCTTAAAGACTATTTTCGACAAAGTTTGTCTCTCATTTACAACTTTAAAAATAATTGAAACAATTGAACCAAGACCAAGTCAATAAACTCTAGGGCCTCAACTATGTATACGCTTAGATCACATATAAGTGTAATTGAATATACATGTGCATTTCACCGACCGACTATGACAAATCACCAAAATCACAAAGTTTCGACAAGTTTGTATCAACTTGTAAAAACGACCAACATTGACAATTTTTAAAACAAGAAACACGTTCAAGTTTGAAAACCTACCATTCAATCTTAATCAATCATATAAGCATGAATGTAGACCACTTGTAAACTATCAAGCATTAGTTTCAAGTTTGGCCTAAGTCCGTATGGGAAATTCCAAGTTCAAGTATCCCACCATTTCACCTGAAAACCAAGTTTCACATGATTAAGGCATTGTACCAACTTCACATGCTTCACCTAAGTCCATATGAACTGTAGACTAACTATGTTATCTTATTTGTTCATAAAAGATCATTTTCTGATAAAAACCGAAAAACCGAAAACGACGAAACTTCCAGTTTCAAACCATTTGGAAAATCCAAGTTTTGACCAAGTCAATTATGTTCCAGTAGTAAAGTGAGTAAAAACATCAAAAGAACATTTCAAACTGATCGCATAGGACCCCTACACGACTGCCCCCAAGCACCCGAACACAGAACAACGTTCTCATTGTCCTGTTCTGGGCGCCTGGCGTCAGGTGTGCAGCGCCTAAAGCCCTGCAACAGGTGCAGCGCCCCGACAACGTGCGTTTTCGCGTGTTTCGGCCACGGGTCTTCGCCATGGAAGAAAAACCATTTTGAGTTATTAATAGAGTCATAGACCAAATTGAGAATTTAGTATAAAGATAGGGACAAATTTCATGGTTTACTCAATTTTATTTTAAGGGTGTTTTTGACATATTGATAAAAACAATTGAATTAAAATTTAAATTTGAGTAAAAAATAAGTGATTTTTTTGACTTATTAATAAAAACAATTGAATTAAAATTAAAATTTGAATAAAAAATAAGTGAAAATGAAGGAAAAAAAAACTAAAAAAATACAAATTAATGGGCTCATGCGTTTGTTAGTGAAAGAAAATGAAAGGTTTTCAATTCTTTCAACAAAAAAAAAAGGAAAGGTTTTCAACAAAAAAAAAAACTGTGATAACTTTGTACTAATAGAAACCAATGATTAAGATAACATAGAAGTGTCTATGGTGTGGTGGTAAATACCTTTAATTGCTATTATAATGTCGCGGGTTCAAGTCTCAGCTTGGCCATAAATTTTAATTAATTTATTTGTTGTTAAATCCCTCACAAAAATTGGGAATCTCACATTTTTGACGGAATTTATGGATATGTAGCGACGACAGAAACCATCTCAAAACCCGTCGCAAATGACATCTTAACAACAACCCTCACAAATTTCCGTCGCTAAAACCAAATTTTCTAGTAGTGATTAATAAAACTCATTTGGAAACATTCATACGCATGTAAAAAGCATGAGAGAAAAAGATTAAAGAGTAATGATATTTATACAACTATTTGATGACAATTTTTGTGACAACTCTCCTTTTCTTTATTTTTATTGGTCAAAAACAATATATATATATATATATATATATATATATATATATATAGAGAGAGAGAGAGAGAGAGAGAGAGAGAGAGAGAGAGAGAGAGAGAGAGAGAGAGAGAGAGAGAGAGAACATAATGTGAGTATAAGAGAGTTGTACAAAGGTTATCACAAAATGGTTGTACAAATATCATTTCTGAAAATTAATAAAATTTATTTTTTAAATAGTTAAAGTATGTGTGTTTTATGAGCAGTATCTAAATGATTTTGATTTTAGTATTCGACTTATTTCTCAATGATATAAACATACTATAAGATTAATAAAAATAAAGTTTCAAATATTAACATTTTTTTTTTAAGAAGCTATATTAGCCCACCTAAATTGACACCTTAGAGATTCGAACTTGAGTCCTCGAGGAGGAGCACACTCCCAGGTCCCAAGCCAATACCACCAGGACAACCCAAGTGGGTTCTTCAATTATTAACATTGAAGGGCGTTTGTTTCAAGTTTACTAGATTTATTCATATGAATAACTTTCTTTGAAATATAAGGATGATGGTTTTATTCCGAGGTACTTGTAGAAAAGATAATTAATTAATATTATAGGGAGGTTATCTGACACTTACACAAGAAGTTATTATCATCTTCACGAGAACCTTATTCCCGTCATTTTCTTTGAAAAACTTTTGTATTCAAGGAAACATTTAATAAACTTGTAATAAACATAAGAATATATATTTTTATCGCTTGATTTCTTGGAGTACGTTTGTTTTAAATTATATTTGTATATTCCTAAAAATAAAATTATCAAAATATGCAAGCTCATATTTCCAAATATAAAATGTTTCGGGAAATAGAAAAACTTTTTCAAAGAAAATTTGAGAATAAAGTTCTCATGAAAATAAAAATAAATTCATATGTAACTTACGCCCTCCGTTCCATTTTAAGTGAGCATTTTGCTCATTTCACACATATTAAAAAATAATTTATAAGTAAAAGAGAGTGAAAAATGGTTTTAAGTGTCTTTGTAAATTATTTGTGCATTCTTCTTTATTATAAATATAAAGTAGAATATATACTTTTTTTTGCTAGACAAAGAAGTAGGGATGGTATCAAGAGGAGACAAAAACATCTCAACTAAGTTGGCACCCAACTGTCACCTCCATCGTCTACCGTCTACTCTATATATTAATAAAAAAAAAAGAGAAAATAATATGTACAAGAGGGGGGACTAGGCCAAAACCCTCAGAAGAAAAAACAATCAGAAACTAAGGAAACCGATAATTCGGCAAACCCATCCGGTCATAGAAGAAGTCAGCTGACAAGGACTGAGGTAAAGAATCTAGCCAAACACTGCCCATAAAGTAGAATATATTGAATTGAAAATTGTGAAAATAGTATTAATTAGAGTTATAATTGAGAAAAAATAATTAATATTATATTAGAAAGTGAAATGAATCAATTTTTCTTAAGACAATATATTTTTAGCAAATGACTCACTATTATGAAAAGGAGGGAGTACTAAGGTTGTCAGGAATATTACAATATTAATTGAATATCGTTTTCAAGATATTCAAGAATAAAACTGACAAAGATAACTTGAATAATTTGTTCATTGTTGGAACATTTATTAATAAAGGCAGGAAAATTGATAAAAGAAATTGAAATAAAAAATCGACACTATGCGAAAAAAAAATGATATTTGGATTGAAAACATGAACAAACTAGAAGATACCGCTAATTTTATTCTTGTGTTAGTAATGGAGGATGTTGCGTCATTTTTCGGAGATTAATACTATTTAATTAGCTTTTGACTCACTATTTTATTTCACGACTGAACATTTAATTTTTAATAAAAGGGGAAAAAAAGTTCGAACTACCCCTTTGAAAAGATTTAGGGTTCGGGGGTTAGTTACATAAAGGGAATGTATTAGCACCCTTTATGTGTGTAGTACTCTACAGGAACCTCTTGATTTTATTTAACGTTTTGTGCTATAACATGCTTATTTTTAAAAGAAATGGAATTAAAGTGATTCAAAATATAGACCTAATTTATCTACATTTTTATTGATTTGGAAGGACGAGTACCCGTGAGGGATCAAAACCTCGTAGTTCGGGGTAAAAATTGACGTTTGATTGGTTATGTGTTTTTTTATTAGTTTTGAAAAAGGTTTTAAAATGAAAAGTCAAATGGCAAAATAAGCTTGTTTGTACTTTTTATGTTAAAAGAAAATGGCTTAAAGTGTGATTAAAGTTGATTGCAATTTTGATTTATGAAAGAATAAAAAATGAAAGAATCACTTGACTTTTTGAATCAAGGTTTATTGAGAAATTTTTTTTGTTGATTTTGTGGTTATATGTTTGTTTTTTTGTTTTTTTTTAATAATGATTAAACTAAAATTAAAACTATCGGAGCGAGAAAATAAAAGCGTAGGTACTTTGTGGCGACGTTGGATCACCACAAAGACCATTAACCTAAGATAGAAACAAGATAAAAGGCATACACACACGCACACACACATGCATGATTTACATTAAGCCTAAAATAAATGACATAAAAAAAAATGTAATGGGTAAATATATAATGAATATGCTACCTAATTTAATAAATATGAAAATAAAAAAAATGCATGATGAAATAGAAGGAAATAAAAAGTGATGTAACGGGGGGTGTAGGAAGGAGGCATGGGGTGTAGAAAGTAAAACAAGAAGATTGGGCCTCAGAGGGTATTTAAGGCGCGCTGGGCTTACTGATGGGCTGGGTACCGGTTTTGGGGGCCGGTTCGGTTTAGGGAAAACCGAACCGGTTTGATGACATATATATAAGTTGTGAACCCATTTTTCCTTCATTTTTCTTCACCATTCTCTCTCTTCACTCAAAAAAGAAAAAAAGACTCTCTTCTCTCTCATGCTTTTTCTTTCTTCTCCGATTGGAGAATGGGTGGTGGAGAGAAGTTCCGGCGCGGTGGTTGGCCGATCGGTGTGGCGGCGCCACCACGCCGGACCTAAAAGGTCCTCCTTTTTTTGATTTTTTCCAGTTTCCTAATCCTTTCACCCTCTTCTACTTATTTCTACCCTCAAAACTTTCACAATCCAAATCGTCAACCTTAGATCTAAATTAGGCCTAGGGTTTGGACTCTTGAATATGTGACAGTCTGTGTTGTGGATTGAGATGATTTTGGACTAAATAAAATGATAAAGAAATAAAAAGAAAAGGAGATAAAGACTAAAAAAGAATGAGATGAATAAAAAAGGATTTTAATGAAACAAAACTAAAATTTAAAAAAACTAAAATAAAAGATGGAAATTAAAATTAAGATAAAAACAAAAATAGAGAGAAGAGGGCCCGACTCGGAACCAAAATGAGGTATTTTAAAATACCTCTCTGTCGAATTTTTCACTGAAAATCAGAGATCGATTAGGGTCAGACGGCGTGCGAATGTAGGTCAAACGACACGTGTCAGTGACATCTTAGGTCAAAAATTGGGGTATGACAGTGGGTTTCGAGAATTCAAGTAACATTAGGAGTAAAACTTCGTTTCCTCGTCAAAAGCTTCAAATCGATGAATGGGTTGAGGTAACGATTAAACTGTTTTACAAAGAGTACCATATCTTCTTCATTTGGTGATTCTCCTCCGGAGTAACACTAACTAATGATAGATGAACTTACCTTGGACGAAGAGGCTTTAAGCACAATCGGTTTCTCGTCTTTCAACTTGCCCTATTTGAAGGTGAGAAAAACACAAGAAGGGGGTTGAATTGTGTTTTCTTTTTCTTCATTTTAAAACTAAGTTCAGTGTTCAGATCTGATACAGTTCAGAGTCTTGAACAAAATTCAAGGTCTTATGCAGCGGATAAAGTAAAGAGATAGAGAGAAGAGAAATACACAAAACAATTATACAGGTTCCTTCCACAATCCGGAAGTAATCCTGTCACCCTTGCACTTCCATGGAGAGTTCACTAAAATCAATATCTGATTACAACTGCTCAAGCACAAAAGCAAGAGACTTCAAACTACTCAAGCACAAAAGCAAGAGGTTTTCTATGCTCAAGCACACACACAAGAGACTTCCTATGCTCAAGAACAAAAGCAAGAGACTTCTAAACAAACACAATTACAATGAAAATGTTTGAGGTTGAACACTTGATATACAATCAGTGGTGTTCACAATACAAATCAGATACATACTCTTTAAGACTCTAGAATTTTTAAGATATGAAAGTTATTAATAAATTCTAAGTGAACTTGATGTGAAAACAATTTCAGCAAAATTTCGGCACTTGTAAAATTGTTGTGAGTCTCTTACAATCTTCAAGTCTTCACTCCTTTATATAGAGGTGTGAAAGAGACGTTGTTGAAGCTTGATAATCACCAATGATTTGTTGCTCGATTTGGTTATTGTCATATGAAGGAACAATTTCAAATTCATTCTATGAATAGAGAATAACCAGCGTAGTCGCAACTATTATCTTTGTACTACTGCAGACATGAGGAGTGGAGTAGTGTAGTAGTGGTTGTACAATTGTACTATGTCCTTTTCCTGCGCTCTTTAGTGGATAAGCATCCAATGCCTTTTAATTTCTCTAAAATAGCCGTTGCTCTAGGCTTCCATTCCTTCTGCAATCATATGCAATCAGAATAACAACTTTTAACTAACTCCAGCTTCGAGTCTTCAGACTCTGATGAACTCCAGCTACTGAGGCTCTTCAGACTCTGATGATGTCAGCTTCTCGTAGTCAATTTCTGATGGTCTTCAGACGCTCTTTGTCTTCAGACTCTGTCTTGAATCTTGCAACACAAGCTACCTTTTTGTAAATTCCATTGCTCTATTTGTTCTTTCAGAACCTATACTTGACTTATAATTTTTTGACTATGGTCCTGCACACTTGAACAAATATTAACATATCCAATTGAAATTTTAATACTTTGTTATCATCAAAACTTAAAGGTGGTAATGTTAAACACATTTTGTTCCAACACTCTTCCTCACTAGATTTGAACCGGGTGATCTCATGCTCATGTTCTTTTAGCTTTCCAAAGAGTGTGATCATGTTAAGAACATTGAGATTTTATGATTCCTTGATTGCGGTAACCTGGGGCTGCCATTCCTTTGTCATACATCTCAAAATTTCATTAGTGCAATCTTGGTTTGAAATTGTTTTACCAAGGTTTTGCGGTAACAATATGAGTGAATCTCATTTGCATGGAGAAGATGGTTTCACCACTAGTGCAAATCAGGGATACAAAACCTGTTTTTTTGAGATTTAAGACCTATTTTTTGTCGGGGTTATATCAACGGGTGTTGTAAGTTTGAGATACGACACCTGTTTTTTATTGGGTATAAAAACAACATAAGTAGGATATTTATTGTTGAAGGTATGCATTGTTGAGTCGTATCTTCATGCATTCATAAGTAGGATATTTATACCTAATGAAGACGACTGAGATATTATATCCAACGAAGACGACCATAATACTTTGTATTCAAATGATGAAGACAATGATACATTTGTATCTTGAGGTGACGACCAGTAGCACATGCATATAGAGTCGTGTTTAGGCGCATGAAATACATTTAATAATTGATTAAATGTGTCGTACTTGTTTATGTGCTTGGTGAACCTTGGTTATTTATGTGCATTAGTGAACTTGGTGAATTACGTGCTTGGTGATATTTGGTGAATATGTGATGATGTTGAAAATGTACTTTTGTTTTATTATACTTGTATGATTGATGATTATTAATGATGTTGAGCTGCTTAAGTGTTGTTTAATCATCTGAATTTAATTATGCCGTTCATTTTCATTTGATTATACTTTAATTATGAAATGTGAATTAACCCCCAATGGTTGTTTGGTTGACTTCCTACCTTATTCGTATAGATGGGTAGACGTTGTGTAGGAGTAGTTTTGTTTTACTTGGTGAGTTGCTGAAGGCTAGCTTTGGAACTACCTCGTCTTTTGTTTTCAGAGTCTTAGTGTGTCGGATCTGATTAGGGTGTCTGTCTGTTATTTACATTAGATGACTATTCGAGATTTTATTCACTCATTATGTTAAGATGTTAGATTTATTCTCGAGATGTATTATGATTATGCGCCATTGCTACTTTGGAGGTTTTATTTAGATGTTGATGAGATGTGATGATATTATTATTCCGCTGCGATGTTTTGAAAAATTAATTATGCATGTTTCGGTACTTAAAGAAGAAGTAGCATCTAAATCCTTTGTATTTTTTGTATTATTTGCGCAGTTTATTGTTTTAAGGGTTTAGGGTGTTACATGCTGCAGCTTTCCACATCTTTAGCGATACATCTTCAATCCACACTACAACTTTATACATCTTCAGAGCCATTCCTTAACCTACATCATCAAACATCATAAACAAGCATTACTAGTTCCAAAGTACTAAAAACACTTAAAACTTTAAAATCCTAAAATAAACACAGATTAGATGTTAAAGGCAACGCAATCACTCAATTACTTGTCTAATATAAGAGTTAAGTGCGACATGATAATCAATTTATTTACCGGTTATCAATTTGCTTACAACAAGGTGGAGTATGTTTGTGATTGCTAAAAAACTTCTTTATAATTCATTTGGCCATTCATAAGGGTATAGGAAACACTTTTTATAACATGTTTTTGTTCATGTGTTGAGGCAATGTTCCTTCAATAGGTTGCTTTTTTAATCTATGCTTGGTCGTATTATGTGAGGCGTAGTTAACTTCATTAGTAATTTAGAGAACATACATTCTACTTGTTCATAAATATTTAATTGTGCTTTATATTCGTACATAACTTTACGATTGTATAATTGTTTTCCCCTTTACCCTTGCGAAAGGTTAAAAAATTAATACAATTATTTACAGGAAAAAGTAATCTAAAGTTTGTAAAATTTTATTCAATTATATTCATTATAATTTTTTTCACATGAAGTCCTTCTATGTGTGTAAATGAACAAAAATTACACATTGATATATTTAAGAGACATTTAGTAATAATTCTAAAATTCTGAAG
>Ga0228711_1009889_pt1 | contig 12747 bp, 5 predicted proteins | sample MedpolnodulmetaG_2_FD_177996 | JGI IMG/M metagenome (GOLD analysis project Ga0228711, IMG submission 177996) | Root nodule microbial communities from Medicago polymorpha collected in Santa Monica, California, United States - brown nodules | ecosystem: Host-associated > Plants > Roots > Nodule...
ATATTTGCGAGGTTGTGATAATTGAACGATATTGAAATTAAATATATAAGTGATAAAAAGATAATAAAATTTCTTCAAAAATAGATAATAAAATTAAATGGACCCTCCTTAAAAAAATTATATGGACCGGTTCAAAAAAAAAAAAATTAAATGGAAGAAAAAAGTAAAATGAAATATAATATTAAAAATAAAAGAAAAAATATTTAAAAAGAAAAGAAAAGTTTGTCGGTGTGAGTTGAAGAGAGGTGTTTGTGAAATAAATTGAGGAAAATTAGCATTTAACAACTTTGGTTAAAACTCATTCCATTGAATTTTATGCATTCTAGAAAAAGTACTTTTTTTCGAAGGTACTTTATTGATATTGTGTTTGTTTGGCCTAGCTTCTCCTTAAAAATATAGAGAAGCTGGAAAAAAGCCGGGCCAAACGATACCTAAATCAGATTACATACTCATAAGCTTGAAGCACTTCATGAACTTAAATCAGGAAAAATTTCTATATTACTAGAAACAATTGATATTCCTACAGCTGACCTTGTTATCAATTATGATTTTCCAATTTTATTTATTTTTTTAACAAATTTCATTAAAAAACTCGGTCCCTGCACATGAAAATCGGATTACACGTTGTTGATTTTTAATTTCTTTTTTTGGTGTGTTTTGTTGAGGGATGTTGTGGATCTAAACATTTAGGTAATGGTGAGAAGAAAAATTCATAAACATAACAGTGATGCAAAAATTTTAGGTAGAGGCGAAGACAGTAGTAATAGCTTTGTGTAATGAATGAACGGTGATGATACAGATTTTCCCCAGGACCAGAGAGATATATATAAAAAGCCCAATCTTGTGTCAAAAATGGTGTAATTTTGAGTAAAGTTATGCAAAAACAATGATTTTGAGTCTTGCCATCTGCAAAGGGATGCATTATTTGGACTGTTTCATATACTAAATTAAATCATTTTAGGATTCTGATTTTTGTTTTGAAATTAGCAGGTATAAGGATGAAGAGAAATGGTAGGATATTAATCCGTAACCCTAAGCACGTTCACCACAGACGGATACGGCTAGCATAAAAGAAAGATAAATTAATAAAAACAAAACCTAAATAGAAATCCCTAAAACGCATCGAAGAAAGAAGAACTGATAAAGAAAACCCTAAATCATTCCAATACCAGAATACTAACTAGTCAATAACCCTAATTAGCACGTTCACCACGGATACGGCGAGCAAGTTGAATATCCTTACGCATAATGGTGATCCTCTTAGCATGAATTGCACACAAATTGGTATCCTCAAACAAACCAACCAAATAAGCTTCCACTGCTTCCTGAAGTGCGAGAACTGCATGGCTCTGGAATCTCAAATCTGTCTTGAAATCCTGAGCAATTTCACGAACAAGACGCTGAAATGGAAGTTTACGGATTAAAAGTTCGGTACTCTTCTGATACTTACGTATCTCACGAAGAGCAACTGTTCCTGGACGATAACGGTGAGGCTTCTTGATTCCACCGGTTGTTGGCACAGATTTTCGAGCAGCCTTTGTGGCGAGTTGCTTCCTTGGTGCCTTACCAAGGGTGGATCTGCGAGCAGTTTGCTTTGTACGCGCCATTGAAGTGAAAAATGAAGAAGACTAGTTTGAAGGAAGAAAGTTGATGAAGATTGTGTATGAAAGGAAGTGTTTATATAGGAGTGGAAAAAAGAGGATTAGGTCGGTTTGATTGGGATTAGAGAGATCTTGGACGTTGCTTGCTTCAACGGTTATGATTATTTTTTAATTAGAAATATTAATTGTGATCCATGTGTTGTTTCTTATTGGTTGTTTTGTGGTGTTGAGGATTGCCAACGTGGCTGATTTTTTTAGGTGATTTGTGTTTGTTTAGAGGTGGTTTGTGTTTCTTTTTGTGAGGAGACTTATCTTTTTATTTTGTGTAAATTATAATTCCCTCCTTTAAAAGGTATCTTAAATTACTTCTCCTCTTATATGTTAAAATATAGACCCTTTTCATTTAAACGTAAAATTTATACTCCCCTCTCCTATTAGATGCTTGAATTAAAACATCATCCCTTAATAATTAAATATACACTACACTGATTACAGGTCATCGTACGTTATTTTTAACATATTTTTCAGTTAATTTCAGTAGGCTTTACCATCAGAGCAAAGAAGTATTAGAACAATTGTCTATGATTCCGAAACATTTGTAATATTTTCTATATTTGAGTCGGTAATTCTATTCTTCCCGAAACATAGCAATTCTAGGGTGTTTTTTTTTTTATGTAATTCACGAAGAAATCATGCAAATCGGCAAAGTAAGAACAATCGAAGATTAGTGAATACCTTGGGAAGATCAAGAATGAAGGGTCAAGAGGCCTCATAAAACTTTACACATGGAGAAATTTGTTCTCAAGTCCCAAGACACCTTATATGGAAGGAAACACCCAAAAGAAAGGAAAAACGGAGATTTAGAGCTCGGAACACACTCACATGCACCTAGGGCATGAACCATGTGCCTAGGGCTTCAACGGTGGTGATGATTTTTTAATTAAAATATTAATTGTTATCCGCGTGCTTGTTTCTTATCGGTTGTTTTGTGGTGTTAAGGATTGCCAAAGTGGCTAATTTGTATTTTTTAGAAGTCACTTGTGTTTTTTATTTAAGTGTGATTTGTGTTTCTTTTGTGAGAAGTCTTGTCTTTTTATTTTTTTTAAATACTTCCCTCTTCTTTTTCCTTTTATTTTTGGATAAATGCTTCCCTCTTCTTTTAAGCAAAACAAATTGTGAGAAATGGATGGATTAGATGAATTTGAATGATACGGATAGATTAAAACAATTCATTAATCCATTATCAATTCACTAAAAATTCTTTTAAAAAATCCAATCTAATCTATCAATTAAATATAAAATTCATCCAATTTATTCATAATTATATTTTCAGTGGATGAATATTTATTCGACCTTCCATAAAAGTATATAGCAACTCTCCCTAAGACCCCTATTTGGTATAACAAGTCCCACTTTCTCTCCATTAACAAGCATTTGATAATTAACACTCTTCATACACATACTCATTCAGTTCACACATCTATGACGAAAACCCATTCTTCTCATAATGTTTTTCACTTACACCCGCTCAACTATATCGTAGGCCTTATTGATATCAATTTTCAATGATACCTCACCCACCTTTTCTTTCCTCTTGCATTTTTATGACACCTCTTCATATGATGTATTTTGATATACTTTGAAGTCTGTTTCTATGTACCTGAAGACAATTTAGAGAATTTTAGAGTGAGATGATCATGGCTTTTGGAAACATATTTTGTAATGTTTTGATTTAAATCACTGTAATTTTATTTCTTCCCTTGCTAGACTACTCCATATGCATTTTGGGTCTTTTATGGTTGCATTATGTAACTAGATCGTCTACCCGTGCAGCAGCACGGGTCATATACATTGAAAAAAATATTTAGATATACAGCAAAAGATTTGGATGATAAATGACAAATATGATTTGATTTTATAATTTTTAAAAATTATTTATAAAATACATTTGAAGTAGTATCATTGCAATCAACATCTTCACCACTTAACAAAATTTTTAAACTATTTCCCGATGTAACTCTAAATAGTGCAACATATATCATTTTACAATCTTCAAGGTTAGAGAATGTTAAGCTGTATCGATACTTTTCTTTTTCAAATTAAAGAAAAACCTGAATAAGAATATCTAATCCTAAAGAAGATAATCTAATCATACTTTTTAGCATTAAATGGGGTCAAATAAGTGATCGACTAAGACTAAAATTATACTGACATATATTTGTTAATATCAAGTCATTTTTGCCCAACAAACCTCCTCTCTTTTAAAAGCTTTCGCATTAGGACGATATGAACGATTCATACAACTTTGCAAAGAAGAAATGCAATACCTAAAACTAAAAAAAGTTTTAAAAAAACCAATTTGATGATTCAATATATTCAACTATGATATAATATAAAAATTTAAAACCAAGTATCGGATGAATTCACATAAGCATTAAATCAAACGTATGAGGGATGCAAAATTATACATGAATAAAACAATAATAAACATTAAAAAGGTGATTTGGATAAATTATTGGTATTTCATGAATCTCAAATTGCTTGAAAATATTCATATTCATAAGCAAAAGAGTCTAACCTGCAAAATGAAATAATGAATATATGAATTAAATAAAGAACATTAGAAATTTTACAAAAATTTCATCAAGAATCCCAAACGTTGAAGTATAATCTTTCTATCAATAACATTTGAATGGGAAAGTAATACTTTAATCTATTGTAATTTTTTTATAGATATTCATGAACTATTTTTTATGGTATATGTTATTCAACATTCCTTTGAAACTTGTTCTACATGATATTCTTCTTCTAGAAATACAATTTTCCTCATCGATTATTCTAGAAATATAAAAAAAAAAAAAAAAAACTCTGCTAGCTTTTCATTTATTCAACAGGTTTAGTCTCAACAATTCAAAGACTACTTTATATCGTAGAAATGTGACAAACAAATTAAAGTGAAATTGATAAAAGCCTTTGTGATACTTGATGACACAAGGTCATATATTACTTTTAGCTCAGTTTTTATGTAATTATAGTTGAGTTCATGTGTTTTTGCATAAGTTAGAAACTACAAAAGAACGAATTTGATACTTGAAGGAAGCAGGAAAATCGTGCTCCGATCCTTAGCATCGTAGCCCGATTTGTGGCCTAATTTTGTAGCTTTTTCTACGTAAAAAATCGTGCTCCGATTTGGAGGAGCGTGTGATCAGATTTTGGAATTTAATGAGCAATTGTGCTTTGATTTTGTGCATCGAGCTAGGATTTTGGCGAACCCATAATTTTTATTATAAAAGTCAAGTTGTTTTCTAACCAGAGGGTTCGAAATTTTGGAGAGAAAAACTGACTTTTGTAACTCGATCACTGAGCAGAAGGTGGGAGACCATCAAAACTCATAGCCGGTTATCAATTTCATGTAATGAATTCTTCTTTATCATTAGTTATTTGTGCTTTAGCCATGAGTAGCTAAATCCTTTGTGATTAGGTCAAGAGATGATTTTGTACTAGCTCATACTTATGTGCTTTAGCCATGAGTAGCTAAATCCTTTGTGATTTATACAACCACTTTCTGACAACTTTTTGACAATTTTCGCTCTCATTCTCACATTATGCTCTCATTCTCTCTCTTCCTTTTTCTCTCTTCATTGTTTTTGACCAATGAAAAGAGAGAAAAAAAGAAATTGTCACATAAATTGTCTCATTTGGTTGTTCAAATAACACTACTCATGATTGCTTCATGAAACATGCAACACTGTTTCTATAAAAGATTATGCAGCAGGAGAAAGATTAGGTATAACCTTCGATGTCTTATCAAGAGACTTTCATAATTAAGTGTTATCCACCATTTACTGCAGCATAGCCTTAACAAACCATTACCAATCCATTAATGATATTTGAGGCAAAGCTTCACTACTCCTAGAACATGCTTTCAGCCCTTGCCATAAGCCCATAATGAGTTAATTTCTACAGTTGAATCTGCTCCGTGACAACGTAGGCACCAAACTTGAAAAATTCCTTTAAATAGTAAAGTAACATCCTGATCAGCTCCCTTGCTGCATAATTTTACAGGTAAAAGCTATGATATTTTTCCTTCAATCCAAAACTACTTCAAGAAGACATCTTCTATTGAGTCCTAGCCAAGTTACTTTTAACTGCTAAGACTTTACTTTTACAAAATACAAAATAGTTCAAACATTCAATCCTTGCAATTGATTTCTTGGTTCAACTGTAACAAACAACAAAGCAATCCAATATATAAAAAAGTAATGCCATTTGACAATATATATATATAAAGGGAGGAGGAGAGGACTTTCATACCCACTTCATTCCTTGCATATCATTTACAGGCCAAAAGGAAAAAGTCAATACAGCGAAGCTAGATGTGAGGATAAGAAATTACCAAAAATGTAGAGAGAGTGAGAGAGGGAGAGAAAACGATCAGTGACTCAGAGTTACCATTGGCTGGCCAATCAAATTCTATTTTCCACCATTTTACCCATTCATAGAAGTCCATCATCTTTATCCTCATTGTTCTTCATCTAATTTTCAAAGCATGTAAGATGCAGTGAAATGCTACAAAAACTTGCTACAAAACCAAGATATGCATTCTTTTTGGATTTTAATTGGTATACATTTATAATAGTCAATTGTCATCAATCCTAAATGGTACTTAAAAAAAAAAAATCAATCATAAATAGTACTATTAAAACTAAAAACAATATAAAAACCATGGGAAAACATAGCACAACTGGTAGACCGACTAACTAAAACAAAACACAATCAGAATAATAGTCAATTAGTTTTCTCAAATTGGTAGACCAACTAATTAAAACAAAACACAATTGCTACTTTAGTGAATTAGTTTTCTCAAATTGAAATAATTAAACGGAATATGATTAAGTAATATAACAATAATCACATTGGCATCAAGTAAGACGTTTTCGATTACAGAGAGATCTTCCTGTCAAACAACACTTGATTCTAAAACTCTTGCTTCATCATATGGTAGTGGTTTTAATTTTTTTTAACGTAGAACAACAAACTCTAAAGATTCAAAAGGCAAGTGAATTCAATGTTCTCATAGCCTCTTTCTATAGACTTTCAAGCTCACTTTGACACACCAAACTCAAATTATTTGCCATGATTAGAACAAAAACCAAAACAACCACCATAAGTAAGAGAAAAAAAAAGAAGTGAAATACAGAATTAAACATCATGAACAAATAGACAAAAAAAAAAATACATCATCTCATATCAGAAACTATATAAAATAGAAACTCACAGCCCTGTTTAGTTCTTCAACAATTTTTAACCAAAGTTAAAAACTTTTTCAAAAAAATAAAATAAAATAACAACCACCAGTTGAGAAAATTTACCAATTGGTTCAAAACTGCAGAACCTGAAAAACCCAATTGCTCTATTTTGATTCTACACCAAATAGTTGCATTTCCTGCCAAAGAAAACCTCAAATTTAGAATTCAATTTGATAAAACCGCCGAATAAGAAAAATTATATGACCTAATAGAAGAATTAAAAAATCAATTGAGTTAAAAAGAAAATGTTTCAAAAAGATAAAGTGAGAGGTGGAGAGTGACGTTAATCCCAAATACGTTGTCGACGAATTAAATTTAAGACGAAAATGAGTGGTTGATACTGATGAGAATCAAAACTCAATTCAATTCATATTAATGGTAAAGCGATGACATTTTATGAAGGTGAAGGGAGAGAGAAACGGCGACAGATTTTGGTTGAGATTGCGAATTCTTTCTCTTTCTCCGATGCGGCGGATTTCTGGTGGGAAAATTGTGAGGTTCTTCTCGCTCGTCTCGATGATGACATCGAGTCAACTCACTGAGTTTGCGAGGATATTAAGAAACTACAATAAACTTCAATAAGGGATGGTCAAAGAGCAGCAGATGAGATCGGTGTGGAGAGGAGCAATAAGAAAGGGAGGATCGAATATATGAGGGGAGAATATAGAGATTTATTTTAGTGGCTAAAGACCATATTGAAATACGGTTAAGTGGTTTCTAGGCATGCACCCTTGATATTTATTGGTGTTCTCCCATTCAGAATCCATACGGTTACTAATGCATAGAAAACACACTACAATTTATTGTGATTGGGAGGTCGATAGTTAGAGTAAACCAATGTCCTTTAATGAAGGCTACATATTTAAGCCTAAAATATTTATTTATGTCCTTTTTAGAGGCGATTTGTGTTTCTTTTGTGAGCAGACTTTATCTTTTTATTTTGAGTAAATTACAATCCTTCTTTTAATAGAATCTTAATTACGCTCCATTTCCCTCTTATGTTAAAATATATACCCTCCTCGTTTGAAAAGTAAAATTTATACTCCCTTAATAATTAAATATGCACTACATTTTAATCTTTTTTAACATAAATAAATATTTTAGGCTTAAATATGTAAATCGTCCATGTAAGTTCGTGTGTTTTTGGTTTTCGTCCTTGTATTTTTTTGTTCTAAAACAAACCATGTATGTTATAAACTTTTTGCTTTTGGTTCGTGCCGTCATCATATGTTACAAAAATGCTTATGTGTCTAACGGCGACTGACGTTGCAACGTGTGACATGGCAAGTGAGGCTTATGTGTCGTAAGGGACAAGGTTATTGAGACTAAATCCAAAAACGAAAATTTACAGAGGGACAAAATTCAAAAACACGAATCACTTCTAAATTTCAAATTAAAAATCTTGTTTTCCTTTTTTTCATCTTCTTTTTTCCTCTTTTTCATCATCTTCAACCTCATCTTCAATATACCCGGAAAACATAAATTAAACATTTAAACTCTTTAATCAAAATCTCATTTTTCATTTCCATCAAAATCTTCTTCTTCACCCGATTCAATTGATTCCCAATTCCAAATCCAAATCATACTCAAACCCTAAAATCTCCATAACTACCCCCAAATCGCATCCCTTTTATTTATATATATATACACACACTATATAGTATAATGAAAACTTCATGTATCCTTGTGTTTGTTATTCTTCTATTTCCTTCTATCGATTCATCATCACCCAAAATTAATTGTACTCATAAATCTTCAAACAACAAACAACAAAAACACATAACCACAACCCATTAAACCACACACCCGATACATTTTTTCTTTCGAAAAACACATAATACCACAATAAATTAGCAGCTAAAAAATCATTAGAGCAAATTTCAGAGTTATGATTTTTCAAAAGATGCTTATTTGAAACATTGCAAATATCTCCTAAATCTCTGTAGTTTTCTAAATGTTTGCCCTGTAAAATAAAAAACAATCATCATCAAATAATAAGTGTGTGAGGAGTGAGGCTCCTTTACACACCTCAACTCCATGAATGTCTCATCTCACTTCTACTTTTTTTTAGTAATGTAGATAAACTTTACACATATTGTGAAGGACAGGGATCCTCTCTTGTGAGAAATCCACTGTAGACTGTCCAATACTAATCCACACCGTTCACAGTTTTTTAATAATTGGACCTACATATTGTAAACATAACATGAGTGGAGGAGATTCTACTGGACGGAAATCTCACGGGAGACAATCTCCTCCCTATTGTGAAAAGGAATGGAGACAATGGGTCACCCTGCCTAAGACCTCTATTTGGTATGACTAGTCCCACTTTCTCTCCATTTACACCACTTGATAATTGACCATCTCCTTACACGTACTCATTAAGTTCACCCATCTATCACGGAAACCCATTCTTATCATAATGTTCTTCACATACCACAAATCATATGTGTTGAATCTTAAAGACATACTCCACTATAGAGAGAGTAGAATAAATTTCACTATATTGACAAACAGTTACAAGATAAAATTCAGGTCATAGAAATTCACTTCGCCTTTTCTTATACCGATGAAGACGAAACTACAAGAAACCACAAGCCTTGTTCACCATTTTATTTTCACACACCCCCTTGATCTCTCAATCTTATTATTTCATTTTGACAAGTAGAGTGTTACATGGATTTCTAACTTCACACTGCAATGTGATTCCAAATTTGTATCCTTAGCCCTTCCTTATAGAGATATCATATGAGACTTATTTATATCTTTGATATAGGGCTGACAATGAACCGAACCAACTCGAATATAGTTCGAAATTCGACTCGACAATTAGTCCTTTGAACTTGGTTCATGAACCTAATGAGTTAAACTTGGGCTGAAAATTAAGTTCGTTAACTAAATTGGCTGAACTTAAGTTATAGAATGTATATGTGTGTTTGATTTCATATATTTAAATAATTTTGTAGTTTTTGAAACTTTTTATATTTATGAAATTAATTAAATATTAAAAAAAAACCTTTAAGGCTTAAACTTTTCGATTCCTTTTCTTCAAAAGCTTTGTAGGACTTCAAACTTTATTATATTTCTTTATTACGTTTACAATTTCCAATTTCTTTTCCAATTTCTATTGTGATTACTTTTCAGTTCCTTTTCATTTTCTATTGTCCACCGAAAGAAAAAAAAACATATGTTCTCCTTTGCTGTAGAACAATGGTAACCGTCATGAATTTAGCAAGTAGGAAGAAGAAAACATTATTACTTAGTCAATTATATATATACTAATATATAATAGAAACATCAGGTCGCCCGCATATATTGGTTTTCCATTGCATATCCCTCGTATCCCACATGTAGCTGAAAAGTATCAGATAATTATTTTCAAAAAAAAATAATTTAATCTTCTGATACGTATCAGGAAGTATCTGAGCTTCATAGCTTAGTATGTTTATAAGCCAAAATAATGATATTGGGATGAATTCTTATCGGCGGTGTGTTGTGTCCCATCCTACCGAGTTGTTTCATTGTTTTTTCCGCTTCCAGATCCTCTCCATTTCCTCTGAAAATGGGGATCGGCATTTCCTTGCCTTGCAGAACGACATGTGGCGTAAGTGGAAACCAACTGTTGACATCTATTCTTTGTTTAAAACCAATTAAAATTATTAAACAATAAAAGAATTCAATTTATATTAAACAAAATATGTTGCCAAATTTGAGGGGAAACTAGTTATAGCAGAAATTAGTTAGGGGAAATCTGTTGGAAAAGAATTCAATTTATAATAAAAGAATACATTGATGTGTGATGGCTGCTGATTTGTTCCTTAAATTATAAAGTAAATATCTCTTGTACTTGTATTGAATTGAAATGAAGCAGTAATGAGATTCAATTGTTCAATTTCAGATTGAAACAGAGGTGTAGAATGCTTGGTGGAGATGGCTTGGTTTTTCCTTGGTGGTACGATCTGTTCTTGTCTGCAATTTTCCCCTCAAATTTGGCAACAGATTTTGTTTAATATAAATTGAATTCTTTTATTATTTAATAATTTTAATTGGTTTTAAAGAAAGAATAGATCTCAACCGTTGGTTTCCACTTACGCCACATGTTGTTCCGCAAGACAAGGAAATACCAATCTCCATTTTCAGAGGAAATGGAGAGGATCCGGACGCGTTTTTTCCTTACTCTTAGTGGTAATTTTGCAGGTTGTTTACAATGCAAATTAATTATATAATCTAGTGGCTAAGAAGAAGAAAAAACAGATTTGGACTATGAACTTATATGTTAATGTTGTGTTTCATTTTCTTTGCATAAAAGTCATTAACAATTTTATACAAGGTTTCTTTTCTAGGATTTCTTTGATGATATTCTCAGTTTTTTGTCAGCAATATAAGTCAAAGATCTATAAATTTTGATAAAAAAAAAATTAATTGACTTTTGAATTATTTGATTTAAACTTACAAACTGAACCTATCGAGTTAATCCGAACTGTTCGTGAACTTTAAACGAGCTGAACTCGAGTTGAAAAAAGTTCGTGTCGAACTCAAATCGAGTTTTGAGCTGAACCAATTCTTATTGAGTCGAGTCAAGTCGAGCTCAGACGAATTCGGTTTGACTCGACTCATTTCCAACCCTACTCTAAAACAAGCCTCTAACTGAAACAGAATAACATAGTTCAGTTAGAATATTTTTTGCCAACACTGTGTAGATGAATTAACAACATGTATGATATTGCTGATGTGTCTCTTATATTGCAATGTACTATATGCCATGTTATCTAGACCAGACTATGTTATGTTATGTACCCACTACCAGTTAGTCATGTATGTGTTGTGTACTCTGATTGTACTGTTATGGTATTGTATGAGACATGTATGTTGTTTATCATTCAGACATAAATTGTATTGTAATTTAATGTATCAAATACTAGTTTTAACGCTCAGATAAATATTATATACATTTTTTTTTTTGGAGTTACATAAGCTCAGCCCGAGTTGTTGACAAAGCTACTACATAAACTCCAAGTGTAAACACAATAACTTGTTCAGGATTTCCAAGTATAGAAACTCTGAGCAAAGTCAAAGTCCACATAACCTGTGTTTGCCTCTCCTTAATGAAACTTTATCATAAAATGTTAACAATGAGATAAAGAACCATTAAGATACCTTGAGATCCACTTCAAAGATGTCTTATGACATAGTCTTCGATTTCTCCATAAATCTACTAACCAAACTCAAAACACAAGCTAACTCAGGTAAATTGCATACCACTCTATACATGACGACGTTGCAACCAATATTTGAAATTTGAATATGGAATTATTGTCATCTTTTCCCTTTCTACATATGTATTAAACAACTACATCAACGAGAATATATCTTAGCATATTCTATTTCATTGTAAAAAGAAATACTTTAATTTATAATATGTTATTTTATTTTTCAATTAGGATCACTTTCACACTTTTTTTGTTCCTAAATTAGTTTCTATTCAAAATATTAGATAAGTAAAACTATTAATACGGGATTTCATTTGAACAACTTTCCTACTTTAAATTGATTACAATCATAAAAATCAATATGGGGATTTGACTAGAAAACTCAATAAATAGCTTCTTGTAGGTATTGTTTTTTCATATCTTCAAGAGAACATTTTAACTTCTTCAAAACAAAAACAAAAAACAAAATGGCAACCAGTATTAACCGCGTGCATTTTCTTATTGCAATTTTATGCATTGCTTTTGTTTTTACTCAAGGTAACAACTTCGCTTATTCTATTCCTAACTCTTTGTATTTTTGTAGAATGGTCATTAGTGTCAATTGTATTAATAATAATGACTTCATCT
>Ga0228711_1009890_pt1 | contig 12747 bp, 7 predicted proteins | sample MedpolnodulmetaG_2_FD_177996 | JGI IMG/M metagenome (GOLD analysis project Ga0228711, IMG submission 177996) | Root nodule microbial communities from Medicago polymorpha collected in Santa Monica, California, United States - brown nodules | ecosystem: Host-associated > Plants > Roots > Nodule...
AAAAAAGGAAAATAAATAAATAAAAAAAAAAAAAAAAAAAATAGGATAATTTGATCCCCATAAAAAAATGAAATTAGTCCTTATTTTTTTATTTCTTCATGACAAAAAATGAAGTTTGTTAAATTTTAAGGAACCAAATTAATACTTTTTTATTTGGGTCATCTTCTTCGGTCGAAACAATCATTGAAGTCGTTGATACCCGCTGAAAACCGAAGGATGTGGAAGAAAAGGGAAGCGAAAAACCAAAATAGAAGGATGTGTGCTTAGGGTTGTCAAATTCTTAACTCATTCATTGCTTATGTGTTGAACTGTTCTTTCATTCTTTTTGTGTTAATAAACACAACTATTCATTCTTGTTCTGGACCGGCCATAAGGCCAATCCTATGATCACATGTGGACCATATGCCCACTAGACCAAGACGCATCACTTGATGGAGCACACTAAATATCCGTGCACACCACCTTACCAGAGCGCGCCCGACCCGTGCATCTATTCTGTACACGTGGCCTTCAACGGCTTCCGGATGAGGTGCCGCATTTTCCGGAAGCAACTAGTGCCCCCTTCCTCTATATAAGGGTGATTTTGTGTCACCCTCAAGGTACCATTCACTTTCTCACACGTTTTACACATTCAACCTCATTTCCTACACTGACTTAAGTGTTGGAGTGCTAACGTGCCTGCAGGCACCCTCTGTTCCACCGCGAAGACTTCATCACCACCGCACCAGTGCACTGTGCCTTACCGTTGCCACCATCCATCTTCACCGGACATATCAACTCTCTTATTATGCAATCAACTATTCATTATATATCTTATTATGCAATCACTCAATTTTTTGTTTTGTTTTGCTCTCTCTCTTTTTTTTTCCTTTTTTAAATGGGAGAGTAATCTGCCCCTTAAAAAATTCTTTTATTTCCATGTTGGCACTCACATAGTCAAATTAATGGTACACATCAATAAACTGATGCGGAGACTAAATTGACTCGATTTAATTTAGTAAGGGATAAAATATAGTGTTTTAATTTGTGGAGGACTAATTTGACCCTTACACATATTGTTAGAGACCAAAATGGGTCTCCACTCCGTAAGAATTTTAGGAACAAAAAAAAATGTATGGTAAATGCTAATGAGTGTCTCTAAGACAGTCTTTAAAGATCTTAAATTATAAGTTTTTATGAAAATTTGTGTATTCAATACATTATAAATTAAAGTATTTGTCTCCTTTAAAAAATATTTTTTTTAATTTAAAATCATTAAAAATGCTCCCCGAACACTTGTTACCGAGACCCAAGATGTTTACAATTCTATTTATATAAATTTTATAAATGACCACGTAATCTTTTCAAAATAAAAGTGACCATATAAAAATACAAAAATAATATGTGACCGCACTATGCGTGGTTCTTATTCTAGTGATTTATGAGAATTGAACATAAACAATCCTGGTGAGAACAATCTCTATTATTTGTTTGACTTGGTGTACTTGCACATGTTTCTACACAACACCTCTTATGACTTCTTCTTTTCACCTTTCTCTTCACTCTTACATCCATAACCAAAACACCAAAATTCTATGTTGGATAATCAATCTCTTTCGAGATATGATTTTACAGTCCATACAAGTCTTTCTCTAACAAAATGAATAATTTATGTGTATTAGCCGACCTATCAAATTTTTACACAAATATATGGATCATGTTAAATCTCAAAATAGAGTTTAATCTCATTGTCGCCACCTGCTTGTTAAATAGAGAAGATTACTTATTTAAATAAGATATAACATATAAGACTTTGCTACTTAAATTTTTTGAACACATTTATTTATATATCACGAGCAAGCATATTCCCAGTAACCCAATTACAGATGCTCTTAGAAACTAGAATATGAAGACAGTACAACTGCATAAACCACAACAATAAGTTAGAGGAACAAACATCCCATTAACTTACAAAGTTAATCACAAAGTGCTAAATTGTTAAATAACTTGATACATGATTCTAGAAAAAGGGAAACAAGCTAGGAAAATCACTTACATTCAAGGAGAAGAAACTAAATTAAAATCAGCCGGCTGATCAATAAGCACAACCAAATAAGTCCTGCAAAATGCCTCAATGGTAAATGTTATCTCTCTCTTGTTTCTTTCACACGACTCCAACAAGCGCAACCAAATGAGTCCTGCACAATTGCCATTGTTTCTCATCTATAAATAGTTAGAAACTAATGATATATAGAAACCAAGTTGAGAACAAGATGAAGAAGGTTTCTCTTTATCCTTGTTTACTACTCAACTTGACTCTTTTGCTTATTTTTCCATATAGCAAAGCTAGTCAAGCTGATAAACTCAATGAGTTTATTCTGTCTAGAAAATCACATAATCCTCCTAACACTCTTTCTTGGGAAGAGGGAGATGCAATGAAAACACATTCTTCTTTTGCTGCTTATGTTGCTCCACCTCAAGAGGAGCTAAGACTAGCTGACAAGATCGTCACATTGCCTGGTCAACCCTATGGAGTGAATTTTGACCAATATTCAGGATATGTCACTGTTGATCCTGAGGCTGGAAGAGAACTTTTCTATTATTTTGTGGAGTCTCCATATAACTCTTCCACTAAACCTTTAGTGTTGTGGCTTAATGGAGGTAAACATTGCATCAGAAACTGTTTTCTACAGTTAACTTTTGTTCTTTTGTAGGCATTTTCTATTTTTTTATGTTCTTGAATGTGTCATTGTCTATTTATGTTCTTTAATGCGTCATTGTCTATTTAATATTTGTTTATAAATAGTTATTAATTATACTTGATTGATGACATAATTTCATTTTCATAGTAGTGAAACATGATAGTATAGTTTTACCTAAGAACAAATATCACTTGATATTGAACTTTATTTGTCTTTTGATTTACAAAATCACATGCAAAAACCTGGTTATTACCATCATTTGAACTATACTCTTGATAATATGATTCTGACCATGGTTGTTAAACTCTCGGGCTAACCCTTACCTTCTTACAATTATGAGTCATAAAAACAAATTAACTCGCATATGCACTCACTGTTTGGTAAACTTTTACGAGTTTAAGTAAACTAATAAAATTGGAAACTCTCAGTTTGACTAATCGAGTCTACAGAAGCTCAACAACTTTACTTAGACTCTCGAGTTTGACAGCTTCAATTTTGACATCATAATGTTTGAAACTCACAGGACCTGGTTGTTCCTCACTGGGATATGGAGCCTTTGAGGAGCTCGGACCCTTCAGAGTCAACTCTGATGGCAAAACACTATACCGCAACCCATATGCTTGGAATGAAGGTGAGACAATCATCAATATAATTAATTTGTTTCTTTATGATGCATTTCTGAGACATGACTATCTTGCCAACTTATATCCTTATGAAATATGCAGTTGCAAATGTACTCTTCTTGGAATCTCCAGCAGGAGTAGGATTTTCCTACTCAAACACAACATCTGACTATGTCAATTCAGGAGATAAGTCAACTGCCAAAGATGCCTATGTCTTCCTAATCAACTGGCTGGAGAGATTTCCACAGTACAAAACCAGAGATTTTTACTTAACGGGAGAGAGTTATGCTGGTCACTATGTTCCTCAGCTTGCATCCACTATTCTTCGCAACAATAAACTCTATAACAACACCATTATTAATCTCAAAGGCATTTCTGTATGTTGTTTAAACATCAAATGACTAATAACGCAATATAACTCACAATCTCATAATTCTAACTTCAATATTATCTTTACTTCAAAAAATTTCAGATAGGGAATGCTTGGATTGATGATGCTACAAATTTAAAGGGGATATATGATAACTTGTGGACTCATGCTTTAAACTCAGATCAAACTCATGAGTTGATTGAGAAGTACTGTGACTTCACTAAAGAAAATGTTTCAGCAATTTGTAACAATGCAACTGATAAGGCCTTTGTTGAGACAGGAAAGATAGACATCTATAACATCTATGCGCCATTGTGTCATGACTCTTCTCTGAAAAATGGTTCTAGTACTGGTTACGTAAGCAATGATTTTGACCCTTGTTCTGATTACTATGTTACTGCCTATCTAAATAGACCAGAAGTTCAAAAGGCTCTTCACGCAAAACCTACAAATTGGACCCATTGCACGTAATATTCTATAATCACTTTTAAGAAATTGCAAAATAGTACTCTTTGTTTTGACACTTATATACTTGTATTTTTCTATGCTAATCAAGAATGTGTTGTTTTCAATGACAATTCATAGTCATCTTCTTACTACCTGGAAAGACAGTCCAGCTACCGTCCTACCCACCGTCAAGTATCTCATTGATAGCGGCATTAAATTATGGATATACAGGTAAGCTCACTTTCATTTCAATATAAATTGTTTAACACTTATGACATTTGAATCTACATGAACAATAATATAAAACATGAAGTCTCTTGTAGTGAATAATAAGAGATTGCAAATTTTGTTTTATAAAAATTCCAACTCCTAAATTTTGATTGTGTTTTCTTCGTACAGTGGTGATACAGATGTAGTGGTTCCAACCACATCTTCAAGATATTTAATCAACACCCTTAAACTTCCAATCAACTCTGCTTGGCGTCCGTGGTATTCGGGAAAAGAGGTACTAAAATTAGTCGATTTATACTTTGAGTGAGAAATTAATTGATTGGCAATCTATACTTTAAGAGCTAATTTGTTGTTTCGTAAATTTGAGGGACTCGCGACACTTACATCATCGAGTTAAAAAATTCTAATTTACTTGAGATATTGTCCGACTTATTGAGTTTTCTTTTATACCAAGTAATAACATTTTTGAAACAATAATGACAGATTGGAGGGTATGTTGTGGGATACAAAGGATTGACATTTGTTACAGTGAGAGGAGCAGGACATCTTGTTCCAAGCTGGCAACCTGAACGTGCTTTGACTTTGATCTCATCATTCCTCTATGGAATCCTTCCTTCTGGTTCACCATCAAATTAATGGGTTTTAAGCATGATCCATGTTTCAAATTTACTTCCTAGAAATGCACTCTGTGCGTAATCTACTAGTTAGATTGTAATAGAATGTGGCCATATAACTTTGTTATGTGTATGGCAACACTATAGGCTCTCCCTTAGTCAATTGTTGTGAGAGTGTTTCATGTCTTTGCTTTTTGATAAATCAAATTAGTTGATAAGAGATCTCAATCTTTTGATATGGTAGGAAACTTGAAATACAAATAGACTTCTAATAATGTAATTTCATAAGCTACTCCCACCATTTACTTACAACTTTATTATCTCTCTAGAAAAATCCAACTTTTTCACTTCACTTTGGTTCTATTTTGCAAGGTCAAATCCCAAACTTATAATGTATAAGCTTGTATGATCAAAGTAGAAACCTCAAACTCATAATAAAGCTATCAACTGAGTTTCAATTATAAGGAATTATTTATGTCTCTTATCCAACACCCGATTATTAATCAACTTCAAATATCTAAAGGAATGATCTTTAATTCACAACTTCTCGCTCCAACACGAGATTATAATTGATATCAACCCTAAAATCACATTCCAACCCTTCATGATATAAGTCTGAAAACAAATGCAATTGAAAAACAAAGTCCTTGATGACTTAGTGATATGCTATAGTGGTCTCGAAGTATTTATAATTATTGTATCCCCTGAGACTTGCTAATATCCGAGCCCTTCAACAATATTTTAGCATTCTAAATTAGGGTTTGAAAGGTTGTTAGTATGTAAAAGAATGCATTAAAAGTGATGAAACTAAGCATGTTAAAATTTTTGTTGTGGGATTAGATTTCATTATCTAATTTTCTAATGTATCCTTTAAATCGATTATATACTTTCAGTATTTTAATTATACCTAGGACCGTTCCAATCAGATTGGAGGCCAGATCTAATAATAAAAATGGGACCCTAGCAAAATAATGTAAATTTTTTAAAAAACTATCATCTATGTAGATTGTAAATAACATAAAAAATAGGCATCCTTTTAACAAATTAAATATAAAAACTTGGGCTCCTAATAATTTAAAATTTATATATTTTTAACATACATGAACAACAAAATTTCGCATTTGATCTATTGGCTTTCATTAACAAACTTTGACTCAATGTCTACGGTTTAAAATTTTTGATTTTTAATCCGTAATATTTAATATAATTAAATGACAAAAAAAATCCAAAATGATACTTTAAAGAGGAGCACACTCCACTACCAAGCCAATACCACCAAAACAACTTAAGTAGGATAGAATTAATGAACATGTTAATAGAACGGAATTAATGAGTGCTTACAAATAAACAAATCTCAACACCACCGAGCAACTAGAAAATTTCATAGGAAGTGTAGTCCAACCTATTCTAACCAAATCAGATCTTAACCAAGCATTTATTTACTTGTTTTAATCTTATTTTCTGCTATTGAAATGAACGTTATTGTTATATTTTCTCACTAACTAACTTGATTTAATTTCCTCAAAAAACAATTAACTTGATTTAATTAAACATAAACAATCATTGTGAGAACAATCTATACTTACCCTTTTATTATTTGTTCAATTGTGTATACTTGCACATGTTTTTACACAACAGCCCACTTTAAGTCTTACATCCATAACCAATACTCTCTCGAGGTAAATCATTCATTAACCAAAACAAAAATTTAAGTGTATTAGCTAACCTATCAATTTTTGACATAAATAAATGCATTATTATAAAATAAAATTTAAATAGTACGAAATGTCATATAAAATCGAATTCTCGAAAGGTAACGTTAAATCTCAGAATAGAGCTTAATCTAAAAATCTAACTAGAGAAGCATATTCCCACCCCCTAAGAAACTAGAGTGTAGAAGTACTGCATAAACAAGAACAATAATTTAGAGAAACAAACATCCCATAAATTTCAAAGTTAATCACAAAGTGCTAAAACGTTAAATAACTTGATATGATTCTAGAAAAAGGGAAACAAGGTTACATTACATTCAAGGAGAAGAGACTAAATTAAACTCAGCCGGCTTTATCATTGCATGGTCATTGGTCAATGCCTCAATGGTAAATGTTATCTCTCTCTTGTTTCATTCACATGACTCCAACAAGAACAACCAAATAAGTCCTTCAAAATTGTCACTGTTTTTCATCTATAAATAGTTAGAAACTTATGATATATTGAAACCAAGTTGAGAACAAGATGAAGAAGGTTTCTCTTTATGCTTGTTTATTACTCAACTTGAGTCTTTTGGTTATTTTTCCTTATAGCAAAGCTAGTCAAGCTGATAAACTTGTTGAATATATTCTATCTAGAAGCTCACAAAATCCTCCTAAGACCCTATCTTGGGAAGTGGAAGATGCATCTAAATCACACTCTTCTTCTGCTACTTATGTTGTACCTCAAGAGGGGCAAATGCAAGCTGACAAGATTGTCACATTGCCTGGTCAGCCCTATGGAGTGAATTTTGACCAATATTCAGGCTATGTCACTGTTAATCCTGAGGCTGGAAGAGAACTTTTCTATTATTTTGTGGAATCTCCAAATAACTCTTCAACTAAACCTTTAGTATTGTGGCTCAATGGAGGTAAGAATTGCATCATAAACTGGTTTTTACGAGTTGATTATGAAAGCTTTGATTCTGACAACATAATGTCTGAAACTCACAGGACCTGGCTGTTCCTCACTGGGATATGGAGCCTTTCAAGAGCTCGGACCCTTCAGAGTCAACTCTGATGGTAAAACATTATACCGTAACCCATATGCTTGGAATGAAGGTCAGAAAATCAATAATATAATTAATTTGTTTCTTTATGATGCATTTCTGAGACATGATTATCTTACCAACTTATATTCTATGAAATATGTCAGTTGCAAATGTACTCTTCTTAGAGTCTCCAGCAGGAGTGGGATTTTCCTACTCAAACACAACATCTGACTATGAAAATTCAGGAGATAAGTCAACTGCCAAAGATGCCTATGTTTTCCTCATCAACTGGCTGGAGAGATTTCCACAGTACAAAACCAGAGATTTTTACTTAACGGGAGAGAGTTATGCCGGTCATTATGTTCCTCAGCTAGCATCCACTATTCTTCACAACAATAAACTCTATAACAACACCATTATTAACCTCAAAGGCATTTCTGTATGTTGTTCAAACTTCAAAAGACTAATAATGCAATATAACTCACAATCTCATAAATCTAACTTCATTATTACTCTTACAATAAAAAATTTCAGATAGGGAATGCTTGGATTGATGATGCCACAAGTTTAAAGGGGTTTTTTGATTACCTTTGGACTCATGCTTTGAACTCAGATCAAACTCATGAGTTGATTGAGAAGTACTGTGACTTCACTACTGAAAATGTTTCATCAATTTGTATCAATGCAACATATAAGGTCGTCCTTGAGATTGGAAAGATAGACTTCTATAATATATATGCTCCATTGTGTCAAGACTCTTCTCTGAAAAACGGTTCAACTGGTTATGTAACTAATGATTTTGACCCTTGTTCTGATTACTATGGTGCTGCCTATCTAAATACACCAGAGGTTCAAAAGGCTCTTCATGCCAAACCTACAAATTGGAGCCATTGCAGGTATTATATTAATCACTTTTAAGAAATTTCAAAATAGTATTTTTACTTTTTTTTACGTTTATATAAATGTATATTTTTTATCTAATTAAGAATGTGTTATTTTTTATGACAATTCATAGTCATCTTCTTACTGAGTGGAAAGACAGTCCAGTTACAATCCTACCCACCGTCAAGTATCTCATCGACAGTGGCATTAAACTATGGATATACAGGCAAGCTCGCATTCATTATACAAGAACAATAATATATAACATCTAGACTCTTGTTTTGAATAATGAGAGGTTACAATTTTTGCTTTATAAAAGTTCCGACTCCTGGATTTTGATGGTGTGTTCTCCTACATAACAGTGGTGATACAGATGCAGTGGTTCCAGTCACATCTTCAAGATATTCAATCAACACCCTTAAGCTCCCTATCAATGCTGTTTGGCGTCCATGGTATTCTGGAAAAGAGGTACACTGAAATTCGTCTATTTATTATTTTGATGGAGGGATTAAATTGATCGACTTTCTTTAATTTAAGGGGCTAATTTATTTGTTTTTTACAATTTAAGGGACTAAATTGCTCAACTCTTACAATTTTGAGTGCCAAAATGTTCATTTACTCAATATTTGGCTGATGTATTGACTTTTCTTCTAGACCAAGTAATAACATTTTTGAAATGTGACCAAATTGTAATAATAATGTCAGATTGGAGGATATGTGGTGGGATACAAAGGATTGACATTTGTTACAGTAAGAGGATCAGGACATCTTGTTCCAAGCTGGCAACCAGAACGTGCTTTGACTTTGATCTCATCATTCCTCTATGGAATCCTACCTCCTGCTTCACCATCAAATTAATGGGTTCTGAGCATGATCAATGTTTCAAATTTACTTCCTTGAAATGCACTCTGTGCGTAATCTACTAGTTAGATTGTAATAAAAAAAAATTAATTTGAACTTTCAATTAAAGATTTTGTTACATGTCAACTGATTTTAATGTGATGTAGCCATATACCTTTGGTATGTGTATGGCCATATTATAGGCTCTCCCTTAGTCTATTGTTGTGAGAGGGTTTCATGTCTTGCTTTTTTATGTCACATTGACATTTGTGATGAATCAAATTAGTTGATAAGAGATATTAATCTTTTGATATGGTAGAAAATTTGAAATACAAATACACTTTTAACAATGCAACTTCATAGGCTACTCCCGCTATTACTTGCATCTTTATTATTTCTCTAGAAAAATCAGTAATAAAACTCTTCTGGTAGAGTTCATGTTCTGGTCTACTCTAAATTGTTTTGTTTAAATAAACAAAACAATTAACAACAATTTAGAAAACGTATCTATGGAATGGAGTAATCAAACTCTAGCATTTTCTATGAGCTAGTTGAATAGTTTATGGACTTAGTTGAAGAGAGAAATTAATGTTGCTGTCTGCATGCATTGCCTTGAATTAAGCTGAAGTTAATTCCATTCTGTATTTTTCTGTTTCTTTCATCTTTAGATCGTAACTGTTGTGTGCTATCTTGTATGCATTTGTTAATGTAGTAACCAAAAATTGAAAAAGAAGAAGAAAATTAATGTATCTCATCTTGTACTAGAGTTTTAGTCAGTTATTTTATTTTATTTTTTTGAAGAAGGATTTATAGTCAGTTATTATTGTGTTTCTTGGATAAAATTCAAAAATTGTCTTGGTTGGCATTCTGTTGTACTTATTTTTCAGAATGGAAATTTATTAACAAAGTACAAGATTCATAAAAGACTTCAAACACATGTACAAATACAAACAAATATACTCTAATGAGCGGAGTTGTGTGTAATGGAGAAAATAAAACTCAAATTTTACATTGATTAAATATAAAATTTTACAATAGTTTTGTTTTTCAACAAAAAATAATAGACTTCTAAATTTTGAAGAATTATCTGAGTAAGCTAAAAGAATGGATGACTTATTCTAAGATTGACAAATTTAAAGTAAAAAAAAATAATGACAAATTTAGTTTAAATATTAGTTTATTCAGAGCTTTACTATTTCAAGCAAAGCAATTTGTCCCAAAGTTATCCCGAATAGCCTATCACGGTTAGATTGGCAACTGTCACAATATATCGGTCGATGGAATACAAAGTGGATTTATGCTACACTTACTTTAACACGGTTGTGATATGCTTTCTCGGGACAAATAACATTTTTCGTTTATTAAATATTGAATGAGTTTAATGAATGAATTTAAGTTGCAAATATGGTAATTTTGTTAATGACACAATTTTCTTTTCTTAATGACACATTGAACTAACCTAAATTTTTAGACATAAGATTCACAAATATAAAGGGAATGAACGTGCTTTATAAATAATGAGTGCTTATATAGGACAAATTACTTAATCTCGTTGACAAATTAGCTTGTTATATAGGACAAATTACTTATTTAAATACGATATACCAATACCAGGTAAGACTAAGTACTTCAATTTTTGGAACACATATTTACTTATGCAGAGCCTAGCACGAGCAAGCATATTCCCACCCCTAAGCAACCCAATTACAAATACTCTGAGACACAGTATACAAATGCATATAAACCACAATAAGTTAGAGGAACAAACATCCCATTAACTTCCAAAGTTAATCACAAAGTACTAAAATGTTAAATAACTTGATACATGATTCTAGAAAAAGGGAAACAAGAACAATCCATTACATTCAAGAAGAAATTAAGTAAAATCAGCCGGCTGACCAATGCATGGTCATCGGTCAATAGTAATGTTATCTCTCTCTTGTTTCTTTCACATGAGTCCAACAAGCACAACCAAATAAGTCCTGCAAAACTGCCACTGTTTTTCATCTATAAATAGTTAGAAACTAATGATATATTGAAACCAAGACGAGAACAAGATGAAGAAGGTTTCTCTTTATGCGTGTTTATTACTCAACTTGAGTCTTCTGGTTATTTTTCCATATGGCAAAGCTAGTCAAGCAGATAAACTTGTTGAGTTTATTCTGTCTAGAACCTCACAGAATCCTCCTCAGACTCTTTCACGGGAAGAGGAAGACGCATTGAAAACACATTCTTCTTTTTCTACTGCTGATGTTGCACCTCAAGAGGGGCTAATGCAAGCAGACAAGATTGACACATTGCCTGGTCAACCATATGGAGTTAATTTTGACCAATATTCAGGCTATGTCACTGTTAATCCTGAGGCTGGAAGAGAACTTTTCTATTATTTTGTGGAATCTCCATATAACCCTTCAACTAAACCTTTAGTATTGTGGCTCAATGGAGGTAAAAATTTCATCAGAAACTGCTTTTCACAGTTAACTTTTGTTCTTTTGTAGGCATTTTCTATTTTTTATGTTCTTTAATGTGTCATTGTCTATTTATATTATGATGTTTGAAAATGTGAAAATTACCTTGCAGAGACCTCTAAATAAGAAAATTTGCGTCACCACACAAGATAAAAATAGTTTATAAATAGATTATTAATTATACTTGATTGATGACATAAGTTCATTTTCATAGTAGTGAAACATGACAGTATAGTTTATCCTAAAGACAGATATCACTTGATTTTTTTTTTTGATAGATACAGATATCACTTGATATTGAATATTATTTTTCTTTTGATATTAAAAGAACATGGTAAAAACCTGGTCATTATGAGCATCATCATCTGAACTTTACTCTTGATGAAATTATTCTGGCAATGGTTGTTAAACTCTAGGGCTAACCCTTACACTCTTACAACTATGAGTCATAAAAACAAATAAGTAAGCTCTCAGTTTTACTAGTCGAGAGTCTATGTAAGCTCAACAAGTTTACTTAGTCAAGATTATGACAGCTTCGATTCTGACAACATAATGTTTGAAACTCACAGGACCTGGCTGTTCCTCACTGGGATATGGAGCCTTTCAGGAGCTAGGACCCTTCAGAATCAACTCTGATGGAAAAACACTATACCGTAACCCGTATACTTGGAATGAAGGTGAAACAATCATCAATAGAATGAAATTGTTTCTTCTTATGCATTTTTGAGACATGAATATTTTACCAATTTATCATTATGAAATATGCAGTTGCAAATGTACTATTCTTAGAGTCTCCAGCTGGAGTAGGATTTTCCTACTCAAACACAACTTCTGACTATGACAAGTCAGGA
>Ga0228711_1009891_pt1 | contig 12745 bp, 4 predicted proteins | sample MedpolnodulmetaG_2_FD_177996 | JGI IMG/M metagenome (GOLD analysis project Ga0228711, IMG submission 177996) | Root nodule microbial communities from Medicago polymorpha collected in Santa Monica, California, United States - brown nodules | ecosystem: Host-associated > Plants > Roots > Nodule...
AAAAAGATGCAGTAAAATAGAAGATTAGCTAATACTAATAACTATAAAACTCGCAAAAAAAATGCATGAGTCTAGGACATCTATCTATTCTCACTGGTAAAACAATTACAACATTTGAATCTGAATGAATCCAATACATTCTTGACAAATGTTTCATTCTGGTGCTTAAACTTTTCTACTCAAACCATCAACAATGTCTCAATCCACAAACATAAGAAATCATGGCATTGCAAATAACTATGATCAGAACAATAAACCAGCAAAACTGGACCAAAAAAATCAGTAAAACTGAACCAAAAGGGTGGTAAAAACTGAACAAGAAAACCAGCAAATCAAAGCCAAAATACCAGTTAAAACTGAACCAAAAAATAGAGCTTATATAGAACTAGTTAAAACTGAAATATAGAGCTTATGGAGGATAAGTGAACAACAAATCTGAAGCAAAAAACACAGACATCTAAAACCTGTTAAGAGTAAATATAAAGCACTCATACAATGCAAATAATATTCATCAATCTCATTATCATTTGATGAAAAACATATAAGCTATTTTCAAACTCCATCAATATCATTAATATTTCAAGAAGAAAAAAAAAATCATAACTAAGGTCAAGGAAAACAAAAAGAAATAAATATTTTTTTATCTAGGCATTTTATCAAACACAACAAATGTAATGTTATCAAAACTGAATTAATAGACAAAAGATGAGTGTTTGAGCTTACCCTTGAGTACCAAACACTGCAACTATTTGGCCATTTGCTTGTGTTTCTTTTCCTGCGTGTTTAAGAATGAAAGAGTGACAAATGAGCCAACCTATATAAAGAAGTTTGTATGAACAGAGAGTAACTACATAGTTAATGAAACTATGAGGTTGGTGAACGGATTTCTACAAGTTGTGAAGAATTATGATAAAATGGAATTGGTTAGAGTTTAATGAAGTTGTGAGGTAGGTGATTTGTTTGGTCTGTGAATCATATTTGCATTCAAATTTTGAAAGGAGTTATGAATTCTGATTAGATGGAAAGTTATGAGGGAGGTGAAAAGCAGTACAAATCAAGGGCAAAAAAGAGATTTTGATGGAAGTCAAACCTGCAGTTGAAGAATCGATTTTCAGAAGCTAGGAATAGCAACTTCACCTAGAATTGATTTTGAGTAAGGTACCGTACAACATCATCATCACGTTGGGAGAGAACCAAACAACCTAAAATTGCTTTAAGTAAATTGGAAGTGCTTTTTGACTTTTTAACCGTGCAACCAAACACCCACTTTGTAGCTTCAATAAAATTATAGTGACATCATAATTTTGTAAAAGAAATGCATATGATTAATATTTTTATTTTATTTTAACACATTAATTAAAAAAGCACTATGGTACAATCATTGTCACGGCATTAAATTAAATGTTAACTCTAATTTTTTCCGTAAATGATAACTCTCGTGTTTAACTCTAAAGATATCTACTTATATTTTTAGGGTTATGCTAACAAAAAGTAGTATGTTTGTATCGGATTTCACAATATTTTGACTTTTAAAAATTTGAATTCATCAATTTTCAATATAATATTTTTATTTTTATTTTCTTATCCAATAGTCTAAAGGCACTCTTTAACATTTCTCATATTTTTAACCATATATAATGAAGTGATGATATGCCAATTTTATAGTATAATATATGTCAATATTAAAGTCTGGTTATTGGGATTGGTCTCTCATTAGGTGTCATATCGTTCTCTAACACGATTTTCTTGCATGTGATAAAGCTTCTCTTCTTCCATTTTTTTTTTCGTTAATATTCTCTTCTTCCATTTTGTCGCACACGATAAGCTTCTCTCATATTATATTTGTTTACCTGGTAAGAGGTTAAAGAAATTAAATGACTCGTGTTGAAATTTGGATGATGGAAAAAATTCTATTCTAATAATTAATTCCTAACCTTGACCGTTGCAAACATTGTATATGTGACTGACTTATTTTTTATTGCAACATAGTATAGTAATTAAAAGTAAATAATGTGAAAAATCAGACATATTATGGGCATCTTGAATTTTCTGTTTGAACAAAATTGAACCTAATCTGAGGTGACCAAGGACGACAAATGAAGTTGGTGATGCGTGGTGGAGGAAAGTGGTAGTGCGTTTTAGTAGATGTATTGTACTTGTAAACATTTTAACGCTCAAGTTATATCTTACTTGAGGTGGACGAAAGAATTAATAGAATAGAATGTTTACTTTCTTCATAATGCATGCACTCTTTTATAGGTAGGAAGGGTTTCAGGAGAATTGAGGTGAAAACTTGTTGAGGTCTTTGAGTGATACACACCGTGATCGACAATCTCCCTCCGATCTTAGTTATATGGAGAGTGGTTGCTAACGAATAATGCTTGGATGTGTGGTTTCAGGAAATTTCTCTTTCCACTTCTCGAATTTCTCCAAAACTTACCCTAGTAGTTAACTGTCGTTCAGATCTCCAACACCCATTAAGTGTCGTTCGACACCTTTTAGATCAATTCAATACCTTTTTAAATCAATTTAACCAATCTTAAAAGTGTCCAACGACATTTAACTTTCACTCAACGGTAGTTACATATTATTGGAACAACGACGATTGAAAAAAGAGAAATTTGATAAATGAGAAGAGTATATTTGCCGAACATAGTGAAGGTCATTGAGAGCTGGGCCTAGGCTCTGTCCAAAACATAACCGAGGTTGACTTACGCGATCATTGGCAAACTATTTTTTTTGGTTTTTTTTTAAGGAATTTGTTTTGGGTTTGTTTCGTTGAAATGGGAAAATATCAGTTTAACTTTTCTTGTACGGGATTAGCTTCTAGGCAAGATCCACATCCATTGTTCCTATTTGTCAATTGTTTTTAGCAATAGAAATAATATAAAGAGATTAATATGCAATAATATCGCTCACAATTATTTAAAGTGATTACCTCAAAAAAAAAAAAATTATAAGAGAAATGCTTGATCGAACTTTGTGACCATTACAAAATAATTTTGGGTTTTATCAAGATTCGTTTGGTAAGCTTTATTTTTTGAATTGTGTTGTGAATCTTCGAGGCGGATACATAAGGTGAGTATATGTTTGGTTTTACTTTTAGAGAGGTTAAAATTGATTTGTTGAATTGGTTATGACATATTGCTCTTGAGTATATTTAATTTTAACATCAAATTCATTGTTTAACTTGTTTTTACGTAAATATATACAAACATAAATCATTTTACATTAACTCATTATTAATTTTATAGAATCAATTTACTAAAAATAAATTTTATCAACGCAAAACCAAAGTTACACTAACCCGATCAATCTTAGAAAATTGTGATTGCAAAAGTTTTATCAATTTTGGGAAACTTCTAGTTCTAGACTCTGCTTGAGCATATATTTTTTCTCACGCAATATGGTATCTCTCTTCCACAAATCCCGAGGAATGGTCTAACTCTAAAGATACATCCCACCCGGGAAATGTAAATGGTCTTTTTTGAGGGGGTGTAAATGGTCTACAACTTGTTCACCACGGACATGCAAATAAATTGATGGACCACATACATGCAAAGTCTTATTTCTTATGTGATAATTATGCAATTGTTTAATCAAAATGTGCAGAATATATAATTAAATCTGAGTCATCATCAAATTAACTTTAGAAGATCATATCATACTTCCATTTTGTTGCTACTCACATCTACCATAATCCGAGGATATGTATGTCTTTGTATTTTATTTTTAAAGTAAAAATGTTGTGAAATGGACTGTATATAGTTTTGGGTTAAATATATTTTTATTCCTATAAAATTCTAATTTTTTAAATTTAGTCCCTACAAATTTTTTATTTATTTTTAGTCCATATTTGTATTTTATAGGGACTATTTTGGAGGATTAAAGGTATTCATTTTTTATAAAAAGTTTTTAAAATATAGACTATTCTTACGAACTATAGTTTTCTACCTAAAAAAATATACTAATATGGTGTAATTTTCAAGTTTGAAAAAAAACATTGTTTCCTAAAATTCAAAACCATAAATACTTATTGTAAAAAAAACACTTAAATACTTCTCTTAAAGCTTTACATTGAATAATACTCCAAGTGTAATTATGAGAAAGAAAAATTATAAATTATTTTACAAAATTATCATTCACCAATGGTATATTAATGATAAATTGAAGAATTGAAAGAAGAGAGTAATAAATAATTAAATGTATCACAAAGAAAAATAGCATTTAGACTTCATCGGTATTGTAAAACGTCTTATTATTTGAGACAATTTTTTTTTTTAAAACAAATTATAATTTGGGACGGATGAAGTAATTGGCACGGTAGAAATTTTCAAGAGTGATTGCTTGACCAGTTTTAAAGGAAAAATCATCGAATTCAGTTGTATCAATGTTTTCAGTGGACCGTCCACTTTAATTGATTATTGTGCCTTATTTGAAAATCCAAGAAAATTTATGTAATTGATGTCAACATGTGTTCAATCAATGACCAAAACAAAGCTAGCAAATTCGTAAACCATACAAATATAGTTTTTGCTTATGTTCTCGCAAACCATAATCCCTCATACAGGACATGTCTTCAAAAAAGTTAATTACTGCATACGCATACTAATCAGTGCTAACTAATAAAGAATTATGCATGCAAGCAATATGGTCCGAAGCCAATTTCTCCAATAAGAAAAGTAGTATAGATAAACAGAAAGAAAAAAAAAATGCAACTGTTAAGTCTAAGTACTGCGTAATACTACTAAAATCATATTCATAAGGATTAAAGAACAAAGACATCTTATTACAATATTACCTCAAGCACAATGGAAAGGGCTGGGGAAATAACAGAAGGAGTCTGGCAGCAAACAAGAGCCTGACTCATGTAAATGCACATAATTACAGGTAACAGTAACAACTTCTGCATTCAGCAATGCTGGTTTTAGTTGGAAAACGGTATACAGTCATTTACAGGAGGGCAAAAACAAAAGGATTGCCTTAGCGATTCAAATTACAATGGTAGAACAAACTTGTGTTTGATCTTTTAATCTTCTCAGCAAGGCTATAAATTAAAGCCTTTCATGAGTTAAATACAGCATTTGAAGTATAAACTAACTTAAAGACAGCTTCAGCCTTTTAACCTCTCAAGTCTCAACCATACATTCCTTCACGCTCCCAAACATCCACTAGAAATTCAACCATTTCCTATTTATTAAAATCAAATTGCCAATTAGTAATTTTGCATTATCACCTCAATAGTCCCAACAAGGATCTAACTAATATAATAAATATACACGAGACACTTACAGATAAAGGTACGGACTTCGGGAAAGGTTGTCTAGTCCCAAGCAAACTTTCATAAGTTGCATTCCGACTACAACAAACACAATGATTGATAAGCCATTCACAGGGAAGAAACTCAGAAAGACAGGAAAGCACAAACGGTCGAGATGAGCTAGCATCAAGCCAAATAAACAGAACATATATCAATAAAATACTTGATTTGAAAAACTAAGAGCTTTGAGAGCTTGCCTTAAACATATGTCTTGCGATTTCAATCATGACAAAATAAAATGAAAGAACATCAAAATATGAGCTAAAGGTGCAGTTTGCATGTGCAGTTGAGTGGTAAATCAGGATATATCTTGGATATGGTTGTAGAATGAGGTTTGTAAGTCAGGTAGGATTTAGGGTGGGAAAGGGAAAGAGTTTCCCACCATGGGAAAGTTTTTCTTGACCATTAAATTAAAGAGGCGCACAGATTTTATGATGGTCTGTCTACACTATATATTTTCCCCACATCATCTTCAACCTTGAGAATGCAAATCTGCAGCTGTAGATTTCTTATCTTCGTTTTTTTTTCTTTCATGAACATGAAATTCCAAAAATAAAATACAAGGGATTGATCCAATATGTGCATCAGACCACTGAATATTGTGTTTCGTGGATTCAAAATCTAACTCTTTTGCAAATTTAAAATTAAGTAGATTTAGAAGAAAAGTGCTTCTGGTTAGTGTTGTATTTGGATTTGGTTGCTGAAAGTCTTAAACTAGGATGGTAATAAGCATTAAATGGATAATGGAAAGTGTGTTCGTTATACACGTGAGCAGGTTGAAGATCTTGAAAGGCTTATCATGAATGTCCTAAACGAATTTCTAAGAGTTTAGTCATTGTTTTGTTTGAGACAATACCATTTGAATCACTACCCATGGAGGTTGAAGGATGACGAGGGGTGTGATAAAGTAACAGTGATTCCAGATCTGTGAGATTGCTGCAAGTGGTGGGTGAGAGAGACATGGAGGAGAGTGAAAAAAATCGTGTTGAGTGACTATGATAAAATTATGTTCTCTATTTGATCTAATGGTCAAAAATAACTTTCCCATGATGGGCTCTCCTTTCCCATGCTAAACCCAACCTGTAAGTCAAGCTCCTACTTATATTTACAGTTGGTTAAAAAGTATTTAATTAATTGAGCCAAATGTAATGCAGTTAACATACTTTAGTCGGGATTCTTGTTTTTGTTGGTTTTGCTTCTCGGATAAGCCACGTCCAACCCACTGAAGCCTGCTTTCATTCCAAAGATGAAGACCTGCAATGAAGAACGTGTATGTGATAAAAATTAACCTTAACCTTTATTTTCCCTTCAAAGCAAAGACAGTAAATTTCACAAATAGTGTACAACGGTATACAAGTACAACAAATTAACAACAACAACCATCAGGCCTTATCCCACTAAGTGGGGATGGTTACATAGATCAAACAATGCCATAATGTTCTATCATATATCATATCTCTATCCAACTCATTAATCTCTAGATCTTTGTTTCTTAATACTACCTCCGTCTCTAAATATAGGACCCCTTTGTCAAAATCACGGGAATTAAGAAAGTTGGTAGTAGTAATAAATTTGTATATAATTACGAGTATTGTTTTTACAATTTTATCCTTAAGAAAGAGAGTTAGTTTATGTTTTCAACATAGTATTTATTGTTGATTGAAGAAAAAGATGCAAAATAAATAAGGGTATGTTGGTAAATAAATAATTCATGTAATTGGAAATACCAAAAGGGTCTTATAAAAAGGGACAATTTTTTTTCTCAAAAGGGTCTTATAATTAAGGACGGAGGTAGTAGTTTCTTCTATAGTTTTTCTAGGTCTTCCTCTGCCTCTAGTGATCCAACTACTCTCCATCTGATTTACTCTCCTTACTACATAATCTACAAGTAAACTAAAATGTTTAGAGTCATGTATCCAAATAGTGAACAAAAACAAAACAAGCAAAAAATAGCATATATATGCCATGTGCCAACAGCTTTGTGGAGAAAACCTTGTTCACATGACTCGACCTGATTGGATGGGGTCTGATCCCCCACTTGTTAGGTTTCCCCCTCTCTATCTTAGTTCTAAGGGCTTTGTTACACACAAAAATAATAGCCTCATGTGTTCTGCTAAAATTGATTAGTAGGAAGACAACAAAAATCAAAATAGGACTTGCCTTGGTTTACAAATTCAGGATCGGTGCCTGGCGTCGAAGCTCCATTACTTTGATATAGAATTTGATTTAATGTACTGACAGATGATATACTTCGTTGAGATTGAATGGTGCTGTTATCCAGATCACAAGGGCTTGAACTCCAGAATCCATCTGATGTGGTTGGTTTTCTCATTGTCTGCCCCTGAATTCTTAGTCCTTTGGCCGGCTCATCGACAGCAATAATTGGTGTAGGTTTCACACAGCATCCAAAACAACCACTGCACTGTTATAAAACAAGTTAAATAACAACAAAACATAGACCAGTGTAAAAAGTCTTCAAGCCCATGTCGCCCGTTCTGTGATTTACTTTTCCAGAATTGTTTCCTTAAAAAGGCTATTATATAAAACATTGTTATTCATTAGCAATAATAAACTTTCTTTTTAATTTTTCACTTATTTCTTAGGAGAAGCACCGGTTTTTGTCCCCTAAATGCAACTCAGATGGTAAAAAGCAGCGGAAACATTTGATAGGCTAGGGCATGGGTTACAATCTACAATAACCCTCTTCTCCGCATTAGTGTGTGAAATTTGCCGCTAGGCTCTTTAACACCATTGAAAAATAAGCACCAGTTTCTTGCTTCACTTTAATAGCAGAATTTCTGCTTTTGTAGCTATTTAAAAGCTTATATGACTTGTGAGTTGTGGCCCAACACATTTATTTTCTTTTTCTTTTTTCCCAACTCGAAAATCCAGGAGAGATTGTTTTACAATCAATATAATTGATTTCTGTAGTAGACCGGAATAGCAAATACTACAAGGCTAGAATAAGATATACAACTAAGAAGTGCTATATATTAAAAGTTGTCAACAACACGCTAATCATCACATCTTATCAACTAAATTACTAAAAAAAAGCATCTTATCCACTAATTCTTGAAGCACTCATAACAACTATATAAGTGCATCCAATGTTCAATACCTCCAAATAAATAAAAGCATTTTCTTATCTTCACACTTGAACTTATCTACTATAGAGAACCTATCAAAAACAATTTATGACATGTTTACAAGAAATTGGTTTGGTTTGAATAGTAAACAGTAAAAATACCTAATTTTGCACCTCAGGGCCTAAAATGTTAGGTTAATTAAATTGAATTGAATGAAGCAAAATGATTGGAAATAATACCTAATCCTATGGCTATGTGAGTATATAGCAATAAAGAAGAAGGGAGGGGAGTGAGTGACTCACCCCATGCAAGCGAAGAGGTCAGTGATCCAAGCAGTAATCATCATCAACATCTATTCTTATTTGTAATCAACAGAACCACATACATATAGATTATAGAGGAGAGGACAAGAAGTAGAAGGAAGGTGCAAATAAGAAGTTTCTTCCGAGAATGAAAGACACACACACACACACGGTTATGTTGTGTTGTGTTGTGTTGTGGGTGCGGGTACCTGTTTGCTTGCTTGGATATTAACGTGTCTGCTGCTGCACTACTGTCACTATCTGTCGTTTAACTAACGCTCCCTCATTCCCTCAAACATTACACTTTACCTCCTTTTCTTTTCAATTATCAAAAGATAAATAATTTTTAAGTATCAAACAACACTTGAATAAAATGGTAAGGAGATGTCTGTTTTACAGTATTTATGTCTCTTATTTTAATCTTCATTTATAAGTTTTAGTATAAATTACTCTGGTTAAATATTGTTGTATTCATTGTTAACTTAAATATAAATTGGAAAATGTTGACTTTTTAAAAAAGATAAAGTGACAAATATTTACTTGTGAATGGTGAAAATAATATTAATTAAAAGATAAAATTAGATATTATTAAGTTGAAAATATATTGATTTATGTTTGGATACATTTATGTATAATTTAGTTGAACAATAAATTTTTGTGTAAAAATCAATTATAAATCCAGAAGCTGAATTTTTAACTTTAAATTGAATCAATTCTAAAAACAAAAACTAATTTTACTATAAAGAAATTAAACATGTCAAGTTAATTCTACATATCTATAATCAATATTGACTCATTTAAAAGTGAAACAAAACGTACACTAGTATCTTTTTTTTTTTGCGGATAATCTTTACTTTTTTAACATAGAAGTTTTTTGTTTTAATGCTTTTGTTACATAAAGTTTTTTTAGGGGATTTTTTATTACATAAAGTTAGGCTTATCTACTAAAAATAAAATAATAAAGAAAGTTAGGGAGGTTTTGTTGCCCAATCGATTTTCATAAAACAAAAAAAAACATCGCAATGCTAATTGCCAATAATTAATATTCTCTTTATTGGCTATTAGTCTGTCAAATACCTAAGATCATAATATTGCCAACTGGCTCCTGAATCAACAACATATCAACATACTTTAGTAAGTGGACTTTCATAATAATTCACGAAGAATTATTATTATATATATATATATATATATATATGTAGGTTAACTATTGATCATTGTCTTTGGAAGGTGAAAATACTAAAAATGATATTTTATCATCTGTGAGATTAACTCAATTGATAGAAACGTCAAAATAAATGTCGGGATTAGAACTCCAAATTCCACCTTAAGTTTGATCTTCGTGGTCGTTCTCAACTAAAATTTGGTTGTTATTGTTGTTGAAGTTTTCGAGTATTTCTTCTTTGAATCATCGTGCAGTACCCAATTTCCAAAAATATGATTATCTTTAAATTGATATAGCTAAAAAAAAACTTTAAATGAAAATTATTTTATTTAAAAAAATCCAAAAACACAACTCATGTTAAGGGCCATGATTTTAAAGGAGTAGGTATTACAGGAATAGCAAAGATTTTCTTCCATTCTCCAGGTCACATAATTCATGTTAGGAACAGTCCTACCAACAAGTTTCTGTTTCTGTATTTTACAGCTTCACAACCCATATCTATCCATATAAGACAAATCAGATCACAATGACTAAAACAAATAGTGCCACATATGATTGAGAGTGATGCATCCAAGAGCACAGAAAAGCGAGATATACCGATAACAATATATTGCAAATAATTCTCATCATTAGCTCGAGTTATAAGGTTTAATGGAGGTGGGCACCTATTAATTGTGCTCCACTGATCCAGTGAACATTGAAACATAATGCAACGATGGTGCCTTCTGTTGACCATATTGACGAAGAAACAAAATCAAAGAGTGACGCATATCAAATACGGCGCAGAACAAAACAAGTATAAGGAGATAACTTCATCAACAAATACAAAGAAGAGAGGGAGCTAGAGGCCTTAATCCAGTATGATTGACTAACAATATCTTCATATTTATTCTTCGATACTTACTTCCCTACTTCTTAGACAGAATAGAGGCCAGGCCAACTCTCCATCCATACAACATAGACAAGCTGTGCCTTTGAGGAATTATAGAAGCCAAACCTGTTCGTGAAGTATGGATTGGCTTAATCTCCTGCGCAGCGCAACTTGAACTTATCTCCACAGACCTGAATTGATTTTAAATATTTAGCAATCACATGACTAGAGTTCAATGCGCATTAAGAGTGCATGAAACAGAAACGAGTAGAGCATCATTTGGATATTCACAAGTCATTTACATAGCATGTAAAAAAAAAATCTAGCATAAATGAGCCAAGTAGAAGAAAATTGACGCCAATCAACTATGACGTTGGCAAGTCTCACCCACTAGCTTATAGAGTATTTGAATAGTTTATAAGCTTGTTTGACCAAAGTAGAAGCTTTTAATAAGCGAATTTATCTCATTTTCATTAGCTTACAGCATTTTTTTCAAAAGATACTTGAATATGTTATGAACCCAAGAAAATAAGAAAATTTTATAAAGGATATTATCCATTCATTAGAAAAGGTCCACGACCCTCCAAAGGGGAATCTCCTTATCTCACTGAAGAACAGTTTTTCTTTATTTCTATCCTTAAGCCTCATTGTTCTCTCCCTTTTTCCTTTTTATATCCTAATTTTACTACCTTGCTGCTATGACGGCTACACCCTAATGAATTCTAATAAGGTGAGCTCCAGGGTGCCTAGTACATGTGTTGGACATGAGTACCCAAATTAGTTGGATGAATAAGAAACAACCACATGTGTTGTCTCACTATGTCATCAGAAGAACTTATATTTTGTAGAGTATACATTTGGCTTTAAATTTGCAGAAGTCTCCTTATCAAATTAAAGTTACAAAATTCCCAAAGTGAATCTTTGTATTCCTTCTTCTATTATCTCTTCTACTTCATTTCATTTTACTGTTACTTTTCTTCTCAAAATTTCTCCTATGTGTCTGTTTTTTAATTTCAAAGGTAACAAATACCTCTCCTCAGTGTTTTTTTTCTTCTCAAAATTTCATTTCAGTTCTCATGTTTTTTATTGCAAGAAAACGAGGCAGATAAGGAAGAGGAGAAAATTACGGATTTTAAAAAGGAAGAGTTATGCCTCAACATTAGCTTTGTTTCCAAAATGGACAGGGGAGATTTGAAGACCATGACTGGAGACTTGATTAAAGAGAAGGCAGGACTTGAAAGTGGAAATGAATGGAAACTGTGATAAAACGCAATTGGTACAAAAATATTCATATACCCATTCCGACATCATACATTCTATTGAACACAGACAGAATCCCACAAGTCAAGACTCCTATTGACAGTTGAATAAAAGAAACAATAAGACACAGCTGCAAGTCTGCAACCATGCCTAAAGCTTTAAACTCCCTATGAAAATCTCAATACAAGCTAAAAATCAACAGATTTTTTGGGTTGTAGATAAAGATCTTAAACTATCAAGATTAGAACAATCTACAGTTGTAGGTATCTTAGATTTCAATATTACAACAATCTAAAAAATACAAACTCATTTAACTCGAAGCTTTAAACTATAAGCAATATCAATGAACTCAATAAAAATCTTCCTCTGCCTCAAACACTGAAACAAACATGTATACCATGCTTGAAAACACTTCAATGAAACAATGGTTTCGTCACTTTCGAATGTTGCTCAAAGTTGTTGTCAATAGCGGCCGAACGCGGCGCGATCGCGGTGCGGAGCGGCCAAAAACAACAAAGCGCGACGCAGTGCTCCAACACGGAGCGTTTGGAGAAAGCGGATGAAGCGGGCGCGATGCGGGTCAAAGAGGGCGCTTTTGATAACCCCGTGTAAAATACTAGATTTTCCTTCATTTAAAACCGGTTTAAGGGTCATTTTTGTAATTTTCAAAACCCTAACTATTACTCTTCTCCACCAGAACCAAATACACAGCCACAAACTCAACTTCTTCATCGTACCAAC
>Ga0228711_1009892_pt1 | contig 12744 bp, 6 predicted proteins | sample MedpolnodulmetaG_2_FD_177996 | JGI IMG/M metagenome (GOLD analysis project Ga0228711, IMG submission 177996) | Root nodule microbial communities from Medicago polymorpha collected in Santa Monica, California, United States - brown nodules | ecosystem: Host-associated > Plants > Roots > Nodule...
AAAAAAAAAAAAAAAAAAAATAAAAATACAAAAAAAAAAAAAAAAATAAAAAAAAAAGAAAAAAAAAAGTTTTTTTTTTTTGGTAGTGCACCAACAGGGTTAAGTCTACTGGAAATTTTTCAATTGATTTTTTTTTTATAAAGAAAACTGAAATGTATTAGATGTGATATTATATATTTTTGGAAAGATGTATATTATTAAGCTTTATTATTAATAGTGACATTCAGCTTTGGATCTAAAAGTTAAATGGTGCTTCAAAAAAAGCACAAAAGTTAAATGGTAATAACGGAGAAACAACCTAAAAGACAAAATCTGAATAAACAATTTGAATTAAAAGCTGGAGTAAACGTAGATATCGTATCATTTATATGTGGCATTATAGCCATTCAATCAATACAGTACTAAACTGTTCCTCAACGAAGTTGACAATGGAGTCCGGCAGTAGATGACACTTAGAATGCTTCCAGATTTTTGCTTTCTGTGTGATATTATAGGCCATACAATCAATACAGTAAGAAACTGTTCATGACCTAGATTGACAATTTGTCCAAAGAGTATTTTGTTTTTTAAACCAGAGGTTCGCAGCAGAATTTAATGTTTCGGTTGCTAAATTTGGATGTAATAAGAAAATTATTTGATACCCACAAAATTTTGGTTGAGTATTATTTTTGGTGTGAATCAAATATAGAGACAAATATTTCTAGTTGGGTAGAACTATAATAGAAAAAAATATAGATATTTAAAAGTACTACATTTTTGAAGTTGGATTCGAATTTAAAAAATCTGATTAAGTTGTAAGAGATCTTTTAGTATCTTATACAACTGTTCTTTGAGTTATTGTTATTTGTAAGCAAATCTAATTTAAAATAACTAATAGAGCCCAGAAGAAATGTTACACTTAAACAACAAGAAGGGGTTATAAAGGGTTATAATTTACTAATTACTTATTTTCTATTTGTTAGCTATAAAAAAAAAAAACAAAGTGTTAATAAAGGGTTTGTTTTTACAGCAATAGGGGGTTAATAAAATGCCGCTAAATCAGTTTGGCCAATAGTGGTAGATTCTTTTTTTTTTTTGTCAATGGTAGATTCTTTTTTTTTTTAGAGGAAGTGGTAGATTGTTGTCATATTTTCATTAATCAATGATTATGTATAGTCAAGAAAAAAAATTATTTCAGCTGAAATCAAATTTTGGGTAGCCAATTATATATTATCAAGGGTAGCTCAATATAAAAATATACCTACTCATTCAATAAAATTTTTTTACTTTGGGATAGCCATGGCTACCCCTGAGCAATGAAAGCAATCGCCATGGTCGGCGTCCCTGTCATTGACGTTCAAATCACAAAATTCCAAAACAAAATCTAACAAGAGGATTTTTTTCATTTTATTTGAATCAAAACCCATAGATTTAACTATTGCTTTGAATTCGATGTCAACGTCGTCGTCATCATTATTGTCGTCACCGATGCGGATGTTGCCAAGGAAAGGGTGGCTGAACCACAGGGAGAGGGGGCCTCGTTATGATTCTTTATATTGAGTTTTGTCATTTGTGTAAAAATGCTTACCATTGGGATGCAAATTTGGGGCTTTGGCCATTTGACTAGGAGGATGATAGCAATTTAAAAGCCAGAAACAGGAATAGATCAACCAAGATCTTCGATGGTTTCCAATTAAACTTAAAATTAATCTCATCCCATTTTCTTGAAATTGGAACTTTAGAAAATCAAAACTTTGACTTGAAATTGTGAATTTCCAATCTTCTTGAAGAGGAATAGATCAACCAAGATTTTTCACATTCTCGAAAACGAATAAGAACCGGGTTTCTCCTTCCTTAAAAATAGTTGTACTCTGATTTTTATGAATATACAATAATGAGGATTTTATCCTCAAGTTCTTTTTTGAAGGAAGGAACCTCAAGTTCTTGTTCTAAAAAAATAAAAAAATAAAAAAAAATCTTATCTTTTAAAATCAGGCGTTATGTAACGAAAAAAGAAAATCAGGCGTTGCATATGACTTGATTGATATTTATATTAGATTCCTCACTATAATCAGAAGAAGATTGTTGTCCTATCATATTTATCATTTTTATGGGTGGTGTTTGAGGACTATCATAGATAGTCATATCATGAAGTTCATTCTTACTTCTTCCTTCATTATTAGTATTGGGTCAAATCTTATAGCTCCTTTTTCTTATTTGGTTTGACATTTTGAAAGGTTTAAATAAAGGTTTTTTTATTGACGTAGAAGAAGTTGATCCTTGATTAGGAGAGTTTACTACTTGTTTTTTTCCCTATATTTTCTTTTAGAGCTTGAAGATATTTATTTGTATAATTTGAATGTTTAATAAGATTTTTAATATCATTGGCATTTAGAGGTTCTTCGTCTAGTTTTGTTTTGCAAGGAGCAGCCATAACAAGATTTTCCTCCTTTTAAGTCTAAATTTAAAGGGATTATAACTTATAAGGAGGAAATTCAGATTGAAACTGTTTCCATTATTTAAATTCCAAACAGTTATAATTATGAGTGCATTTGTCCCTTAGTTTAATTTTCTGCATTAGAGATCAGGCTGGTTTTTTTACATGCCAAAATTGTTAAGTAGAATTTGTGTATTTAGGTAACTCTTATGATTTTCTTTTTAAACTAGGAGGAAAGCAAGGTGCCTTCACTCCTAAAATATATTAGCCAAAAAAGATTGATACAAAAGGAGAGGGGGACTATACCAAAACCTTTTCAAGAGTGATTAAACCTAAAATTAAGACACCCAAATTAACCTATTTTTAACATAACCACTCCTTACTTATAAAGGCATGGAATGTGCCTAGGGAATGGACCATGCGCCTAGGGCATGGAGTGTGCTCCTTGAGCACTTTTTTCCGTGGTTTTGGGCGTTTGCTTCCATATAAGTTGTCTTGGGACCCGGGAACAGAATTTCTCCCTGTGTAAAGTCTTCTGAGGCTTCTTGAAATTTCCTTCTTGATCTTCCCAAGGTCTTCACTAATCTTCGGGTGTCCTTCCTTTGCCAATTTGCATGATTTCTTCGTGAATTACATCAAGAACACCCTAAAATTGCTATGTTTCGGGAAAAATAGAATTACAGACTCAAATATAGAAAAAATTACAAATGTTCCGAAATCATAGGCAATTTCTCTACTACTCCTCCGTTTTGCTGGTAAAACCTACTGAAAATGACTGAAAAACATGCTAAGAATAACGTAAGATGACCTGTCATCAACATACTTCTACAATTCTTTGTTTTCGCACAAGAAATGTTGGTACAATTCTTCTTGAAACTATTGTAATGAATAGACTTGAGAATAAATATACAATTTGTATTAAGAAGGGTTTTGTTTGATCACGATCTCTCAACACATGTTTGAGATTTTAATAAACAAACTCGAATGATTATGATCCAAAGATATAGTGAGATAGCTTGGAGTTTGTTTGTAAGTGAAGAGTTTATGTTGTAGTGATGATTTCACTAAAGGGAGAATACATTTGCTTTTGAAACTCTGGCTTTGATCCTTCAAATCCTCTTGTATTTAAAGAAGTAGTGAGGCTTGGTGATCAAGTGTAGAGGACTGTTTGGACATCAAAAAAAGCTATTATAGGATCCTCTTGATTTCCCTTTTCTTCTAAAAATAAAATGTTTTTTTTGTCTAAAATGTTATTTTACACATCTAGAACGTTATGGATGTCCAGCCACTTTATGCATCCAACTGAAAGCATCTAGATGTAATGAGTTGTTGATAGTTGTGTAGAAGTGACTTGCTTATGTCATTCTAATGTCCTTTTGATGATGTCATATTAATTCCTATGTGTTTAAACCTTTATGATATATTTTGTTGAGTATTACTTTTCCCACCCTATGCATGACTAGCGCGCCCTGTAAAATTTCCAAAAATGCCCTTGTGCAATTCGGATTTTAAAATCTGAATTCATATTTCACTATTTCGGATTTTATAATCCGGACAATTCTTATGTATAATCAGCCATCAGACTCTCTCATATTTCAGTAGTTTTGAGTTTTGCTTTTAAAAACAACAAAAAAACTAAGTAAAAAAATGCTAAAAACCTGTCAAATAAAATCATAAAAATATAAAAATACCACCAAAAAAATTCTAAAAATCAAATAAAACTAATGCAAATTTTTTTGGATTTTTTTAAAAATATGAAAAATTTTAAAAAATGAAAAATGGGTCTCAACGATGGAATTTTGGATTTTGAGGGGCGGAGCAATCCGATCAAGTAGCCCAAAAACCCGATTTTTCACTAAGAACGGATAACAATGACCCAAAACAGAAGGATGAGAGTTAGGAAGATTAATATTGTCCATAAAATGACAATTCATGTTACAAACATGTTTAGAATTTGTGCTGATACAGTTCGAACTGGTTTTCCCTTGAAAAATGGTGTTTAAGGGGTGTTCAGATGAAGAAAATAATGGAAAATCAATTGGGATTAAGGGGTGTTCAGATGAGGAACATTGGGATGTAAATCGATTGCAGAAAATCAATTAGACAAAACAGCCAATTTTCATATGAAGAAAATAATGGAAAATCGTAAATGGTATTTTCCAATTCATGTGCAGCAGCCAAATTGATTGGGGAAGGAAATCTATTGGAGGAACAAAACATGAAAAAAAGTGATTGGAATTGACATCGATTGGGAAGAAATTCAGAAAAAAAAATGAAAAAAGAATATAATATGAAAAACGTTGAAGCAGGGAGTCGAAGGAGGTTTCCTGAGAAATAGAGAATGCACGTTTGATAGCTTTATGCTATCAGGTTGTTAACCCACCCAAAACTAAGGATTAAAATTACAAAGAAGCAATATGATATGATAAGTAATAGGTTTATTTTATCCTTTCCTACCGATGCACCAAACAACGGATTTAAGTAGGATATGACAGTGTTATCATATCCGTCTTCTTATCCTGCGCACCAAACGGACCGTTAAGGTTTTGGCACACAGATTAAGAAATAGAATGAAATAATCATTAGATATAACACTTTTACTAAACTGCTCTTACTTTATAAGAAAAAAGATAAACTTAAAGTTGCATTGAAAATTATGTGAGAGTCCTCGTGAGCTTATCTCAATTGGTAGGGACAATGCATAAAATATGAAAGGTCCGAGGTTCAAACCCCGACCACCACAAAAAAAAATTATGTGAGAAAAAGTTGGAGTATTTATTGAGGGTAAAGTTGGAAGAAAAAAAATTAAAGTTGTATTGAAAATGTAAAATGACATTAATTTTGAAACAATTTTTTTGACTAAAGTGACACTCATTGTGAAACGGAGGGAGTAAAGTATTGGACTTAAGCTATTGAGTTTTTATATTACTAAGTTAGTAGTCTATTATATATGTGTTTGTTCCCTTGTATGGGTAGGGTTTCATAGAATACAAATAACTTAACATTACAAAAGGTTACAAGAGAACACACACACACACACAATGGTTCTTACAAGGTTAAAGGGAGTTGCGATCAGTGGCGTATCCAGGACCCTGGGTCAGGGGGTGCAATTTTTTTTTTAGTTCATTAATAACAATTAGGCTTAAATGTAGTTCCCCTTTATGTTTCAAAACGTTGCAATTTTGGTCCCCTAATAAAAAGATAAAAAATTTACCCTGTGTCTTTAGGGAAATATGTTCTTTTAACCCTCTAAACTTATGGAAATATATTATTTTGATCCTCTATCTTTAGGGAAATAAGCTCTTTTGCCCTTTATCTTTACCAAAAGTTGCAATTTTGGCCCCTTGTTTTGGGACATGCGACGTCTTCTCAACAACTTTGCAACGTTTTGTAAAATTAAGGGGTATCATTTTTTTGTTGTTGTTAAAGGACTAAAATTGCAACTTTTTTAAAGTTAAGGAATCACAAATACATTTAAGCCTAACAACTATTTTATAGACACACATTTTTGATATAACCATTTTCCTTTAATTTAATCATTTATTTATCAGTATAAAATATTTTATTGGACTTCTGGTCCAATAAAAATATAATAGCTTCTGGTAGTTATTGCATGTCGGTTAAACTTTTATTGTTATTATTAGGAAAATGAATTTGAGAAATTATAAATTCTACACTTTTTAACATTTGAAAGATTAATCAAATAACCATATTGGCGTGTATTAACACATCTTTCAGCATAGTTTACTGGTTAAGTTTTGTAAGCTAGACTCTGGGCCACCACACAAAAAGAAAGAAGCTATGCTCTAGGCTACATGTTGTGCTTTCTCGAAAAGACAATCAACAGAGTAGAAAATCAGAAGTGAGGATGTCACTTGGTCAGGTGCAAACTTAAAAACTCAAGGGTGAAAATAGAAATAACACAGGATTATTGGTGTAAATTTCATAAATTCAGGGTGTGCAGGTGCACACCCTCAGTCCTTGCTAGATCTGCCCCTGGTTGCGATGACCCTAGTGTCGTTGATTCCTTTTTAAAACAGATATTTCTTAATTAATAGTTCTTGATGACATGCGTATGTTGTTGCGTCAGAATATGTGAAAATATGAATACTTGAGTATATGTGAAGCTGTGAATATATTAAGGATAGAGCTTTCTCATGTGAATACATGTGGAGCTGTCAAATTAACTATGTCAATTATTCTTAAGAACTATGTGAATATATGTGGTTTACGCGCCTTCACTCTTAGGTGGAGCTGTCAAATTAACTATGTCATTATTCAATTAAGGCAAAATCCATGTATGCCTCCAATTTTTTATGAATTCATGTGAATATATGTGGAGTTGTGAAAGCATTCAATATGTAACTCATGTGTATTGTTGTCAATATGATCTAAGGTGATTGCCATATTGTATTCCCTTAAGTTGTCCTTGTGATATAGGGTGAGTGTCATCTATGTCTATCAAACTTCAGTAAATTAGGTGACTATCTTATTGTATTGGTTTAGTTATATTTAGATATCGAAGTGCATTATGTTTTAATGAGGTGTGTTTTATTCAAATTGGCTAAATAAGACAAATCTGGGGATGTCGTTCAAGTTGATTTTACATATGAGGTTGTGCATATTGAGAGATGTCTTACCATCCACAATGAGAAATTAACTGAAATGGACCAGCTTCATCAATCTTCTAAGAAGAACCATGGAGTCTCCTCTTCTGTTTTTTGAGTGGGAGGTTGAGATTACAGATCTTGTTTTTCAGGCTATAAATCCTCTTGTGAGTCTTATTTATTTTCAATTGTTTATGTTTCATTTTATCCTATTATGTTGGGTACCGTATCATGCTAGCAGACTATGTTCGTTTTTTTCCCCAAAATTGGACTATCTATTTGTTAAATTCCAAAATCTTTCAGGACACATTGCTTTTGAATTCATAAGGCGCAAGCAGATGTCAATTATTTTGATGGATTTAGACAAAATAAAATTGTATAAAGCTGACATTATTCAGTCCAGGGATAAGGATGAGAAATGTATAAAAGATGCTTGGATTCAGTTTGCATTTGACAACATTCTTCGAGTGGGCGACAAAGTTTGTTTCAGAGTTGACTTCGACTTGAACAACTTATTCGCTGAGATAGTCAAGCATGTCCCATGAGTTTGTAATTTAATTTGCACTGTGGATTTGGAGACTATTGTTTGAATCTGTTTGATACATTTATGTAGGGATATTGGGTTGCATAGGTTCAAAGTACCATGGGATTTTGTTCTGACTATTATGTCTTGGTATTTCTGTAAGGTGTTTGGAGACTATTATGCCCCATGATTTGCTGTTGTAGCTGCTTGTGGCTTTTGCTATGCATGTCTTGCGCTTCTTTTATCTTTAATGTGGTATCTACCCGTTGTTCAAAGTGCCAATGTCCTGTTAGCTTTTTAATTGCGTTGTCTTTTGAAGAAGAAATCTTTCATACCTAATCAATATGATAATGACTTTGCTTTTTAGTTGTGCTATCTTTTGTATGGTATTGGTGTTGAGTGTTGTTTGTAACTTTAAGTCACCTTTTTTTATTGCTTTCTCATGGGTTATTGATATCGTCTTCATAATTTTTGTGTTTATATTTTCAGAGTTCGTGTGTTTGTGTTATGTGATTTCATCTACTTCTATTTATTTACCCATGTCGAGTTGTTTAATATGTGGCGTACACCTTCGTATATTTTGTACCCCATTAGCATGATTATCTTAAACTGTAGCGTAATTGTATATCAATAACAAACTTATGTCGTCTTATGTAGCATAACTGAATATTACTGTGTCCAATGTTGTCATAGTCACTGTTCACATCTTACCGTGAACCTTGGCGTTATTGATCAACGATTGTGTTGTCCGTGCATCGCACGAGTTACACAATAATAGAATATAAATAACTTAACATTACAAAAGGTTACAAGAGAACACACATACACAAACTACTAGCTTAAGTCCCTATTAATTCTTCTGATTGATTGTACTCTTTCTTCTTGATTCTTCTGATTGATTGCACTTATCCATATTGGTTCTTCTGATTGATTGCACTTCTTCCTATTGATTATTTTGATTGATTGCACTTCTTCCTATATTGATTCTTATGATTGATTGCTTTCTCTCTATTGGTTCTTCTGATTGATTGACTTTTCCTTATGGATTCATCTGATTTATTGCATTTTTCCATATTGATTCTTCTGATTTATTGAACTTCTCCCTATTGGTTCTTCTGATTGACTGTGCTTCTCTTTATTGATTCTTTTGATTTATTGCATTTCTCCCTATTGATTCTTTTGATTGGATAAGTAAGTTGGTGATAAATATGTAGTGATTCAACTCTTAGCAGTTGTTAGGGATATAGGGACTAAAACTTTGATTAATTCATGCAAGTGGTCCCTGTAATATTGAAGCCTCATATCATGCCTTGTTAATATTCATTCAATAAACATAATTGAACTTTTCGTTTCATATCATTTCAGCTATGGAGAATTTTTCAGCAGCAGGATGATGTAGTGCCTCCCATCCTCCTTCACATATATGATGATGATTTAGACGACCAATCATATAGTTATTACATTCTTGTTATGTAGTTTTAAATTAATTTGAAGTATAGAATGACTTTGTTACTCTGAACATGTTTATCCTAACATATTACGACTTGTTTGGGGGCATGATCTTGTAGTTGCAACTTTGATTGTTGGTAGTTTTAGACTAATTTGTATTATTGGAATGACCATTATTCTGAACATGTTTGTTATGTAAATGCATTATGACTTTATTGTTAATTCGACGTGTTGTTCTTGTTTCTTAGTTTTTGGTGCAAAATTCGTTAGTAGGAGCAGGACTAGGGGCAATAAAAAAAAAATATAGTTTAGCTTCTGATACGCCTAATTTGTAGTACATTTTTTTCCAAATGTTAAATTTAGCGTCGGTGTAGCCGAATCTAAAGGATTTAGTTGGTTATTCTAATTTTGACTTTAGAGTCGGTTCATCCGACTCTAAGTGATTCAGTTGACTTTTTAGAATGTGCCTAATTTAGCGTCGAATGAGATTAGAGTTGGACTTAAACTCGGTCGACCCGACCTTAAATTAGCCTCGGATCCACAAAACCGACGCTACCCAGTAGCTTCAACTTTTTAGCTTGCACTCGACCCAACATTAGTCTGACGCTAAATCATTGTTAGCGTCCGTTTTTACCCTACTAGAATGGGTATTTGGCCGACACTAAAATGCAGTTTTCTTGTAGTGTTCTCCTTATTGATTCTTCTGATTTATTGCAATTCTCTCTATTGATTTTTCTGATTGATTGCGTCTCTCTTCATTGACTCTTCTATTTTGATGTTTCTCTTTTTGTTTGGTTTGTTTTGACTTGGTTCTTCTGTTTGGATGATTTCTCTCGCCATTGTTTCTTAACCTTAAATCATGATTCCATTTTCATATCGGTGTAAATTTTATTTTTTAAGTTCGAACTGATAGACCTATTATCTGTAAACTATTTAAGGGTTTTGGGGGGCTAGTTTAACAGGATGAGTTTAAGAGTCCCATGCTAAAAAAATAATCGATTATAGTTACATATTGATTCACAACGCGCAAACCAAAAGCCATACTCAATTAAGAGGAATGCTAACAAGTGTCTTGTTTAGAAGTCCAAAGAAAAATAAAATCTTGAAAATTGTATATTCAATGCATTGAAACAACACTTCATATCTTACTTAAACCATGTTTTACAACCTATTTTACACCTTGTATTACATCATACTATCTTTGCAGGTACTATGTTCATTGTATAGGAACAAATTTTATTACCATTTATTCTTTTAATAAACTCATATGTGCATCACACATGTATACGATATAGTAATATTCTATAGGTTGGATATATTAAAAAATGATCTTCATTTAATTTCTATTCAAATTTTGTTATATTTCCTCATAAAATACTCAAACCATGAAATATAACGTAGAATCACTGTTTCCATTCATCTCAATTGCAATTCATTGCTCTTTATTTTGTTACATAATAATTATTTATCCAAACCATTTTTATTGAAAAATAAAATAAAATAATAAAAGACCTTATTCTTAGAGCTTCAACGCATAACTAAGAATATTACACAACTAACTAGTAACTAAAGATCCTAAAGTGAATCAAAATCACAGTGGTTTGGACTTTGGAATCCCAAAAAGAGTCATAACCATTTGAAAACCTTATAATTCTGCTCTTGTAACGAAGAGCAACCACATTGCACACATAATATTGAGGCATTACCTAGATTTGGTTGTGAATCAGAAGCACAATCTCTACCAATTTGATCGGGAACCATAGTGTCTGATGAGGCATCATGATATCTAGGAACATTACCTAATATTGGATGTGTTACAAAATTATGTTTCCCATTCAACCAAGGTGAATGAGTTGAAAAAGTTAGTGGACGAGGTTTAATAACTTCATGAGCTTTAATGATTTCCTTAGGTTTCTCTTTTTCTTTCTTTTCTTTTGCTCCTGAAACAACCTTATTCCTCAAATGGGCGTTCCAATAGTTTTTCACATCATTAGCTGTTCTACCCTGAAGTCTTGCAGCAATCAACGTCCATCTATATTATATTGTATGTATCATATATATGAGTAATTATAATTTAGCTGAATGTTATCTAAAGAAGATAAAATGATATATCAATATATCATGAATACAATAATTAATTATAGCTTGACTGCATGCATTATGAGATCTAGCATACACAAAGAAATTAGTTTTACCCTTAAAAATATTAATTTTAATTTGGCTTTGTTTTGAAGCTTACCTATTCCCTAGGAGGTTGTGTAACCTAATGATCATATCAGTTTCATCCTCAGAAAAGCTTTCTCTGTTGATGGTTGGGTTTAAATAATTTAACCACCTCAATCTACAACTTTTTCGGCACCTATTTAGTCCTGCCAAGTATGTTAGCCAAATATTTTGATAATATATATGTAGAAATGAAACCATCCATATGCTTAATTGTATTTATGGTTTTGGGATGAATCATGGCTCTCATCCATGATTTCCTTTTGATTTATATTCACAAAATCGACCTTCTTTTTTTTAGTTGTTGTAAATTGAATAGAAGTCGTTGCTAACATTATAAACTTCAATTTAAAAACAATAGTATATTAATACAATAAATCATATGATTAATTAAAAAAAATAACACTATTATTTTAAAGCCATCAAATAAGTATATTTTTTTTAACAACCAATATTATTCATGCTACCAACCTCTCAAGAAGAGAGAGCTGGTGCGAAAGAAAAACAAGACCCCAACACTAAAGGCGATACATGTCACCCAAACAGCAAAAGGAAAAACAGCTCCAACTAAGAGCTCTACATATATCAATGCAATAATTTAAAAGGTGAATTACTAATCACTAGGCTACTTGCAAAAAAAAATATAAAATATTAATGGAATATGTCATACCATTAATATTTCTTAAAAACACGTTAAAATTTATATATATATTGTTCAGTTTGTATTTTTATTTTTTTTGAAATTCAATCTAATTCGATGGATTTGGAATACGATCACTCCTAACCCCTATTGGTTTCATTAGTTTTCAGTTGTTATTTTGATTGTTTTTGATATAATCATACGTCTAGCATAAAAATTGTCACAATATTTAGAAAAGAAAATTATGCATAGTTAATTTACAATATTTGTTTCAATTCAATTCAACTATTTTTTTTAAGGAAATTCAATTTAACTATTTATTACCCAAAAATGCAGTATAGAATAAGCAACATTCGTCATACCTGCTCTTTTAGGAATTAAATGCCATTTTCCTTCACCATACTTGTTAATATAAGCTTTGAGTAACTTGTCTTCCTCAGCTGTCCACGTACGTTTTCTCATGACTCTGCTATTCTCTATACACATTTTTTCTCATATACGTTTTCTTTAAATGTCCATACACAAATATATAGGCATGATCTTTTGTCTTGAAATAGTATATATTTATGTTACGTGCAATAGAGGAAAGGTACGTTACGAAAAAGACAAAGGAGTATGACGTCACATTTCCTTAATTTTCGTTTTTTCTCGATACATCCTTTTCTTTAATTTTCATCATAAAGGTACTATAATAAAATTTGATATATGAAGTGTGGCAAGTATGAGAACCGCAGAAATTATTTATGATCAATAAAGTTATTATAAGCAAACACATGAGTTGTCTCATAAATACAGTTTCAGATAGTAAAAAATCGAAGAAACATGTAAACCTAATATGTTGAGATTTCCTCAAAAAAAAAAAAAAAAAAAAAGAAAAATAATTGAA
>Ga0228711_1009895_pt1 | contig 12737 bp, 6 predicted proteins | sample MedpolnodulmetaG_2_FD_177996 | JGI IMG/M metagenome (GOLD analysis project Ga0228711, IMG submission 177996) | Root nodule microbial communities from Medicago polymorpha collected in Santa Monica, California, United States - brown nodules | ecosystem: Host-associated > Plants > Roots > Nodule...
ATTGCAGGATATGATTGAATGTGAGCAGTTCTACATATTCCCTCTTTTAATTTAAATAAATCTGAACCACTTATTTAATCTATTGGTGTTTTTCTCGTGGTTCACCGGTGAGGGACCTAATTGGACCTTCACCCTAGAATCCACCGTTTTTATAGGTCACTGTTAAATTAATCTTTGATTCTATTAATATTTTAATTTGGTCATTGTCTTTGTGGAGTTTTTCAACTAAGGGAAGTGTATTGGATTAAGATTCTAAGAGATTTTAAAAGACTTTTTTATTTTAAAAAAATCCTGTGGTATTCAAAATCATTCAAATTTCAAAGGATTGTTTAATAAATTGGATTTTGTGAGATTTTTTAGTGTAATTTTATCATGAAAACATGAGATTTCTTATGATGGTTTTTTTTTAAGATTTTACTCTCTCTCTCTAATAAAAAAATAAATAAAATAGTTTGTATTGAGAATAAAGTAAAAGAAAGTTTGTTATGATCATTTTTTCAACGAGTCTTTAGAATTCATAAAATCTTTTGAAATCCACAAAATCATTTTAAATCCTTTAAAATCTTATGATTTAAATCCATTGAAATTCAAACTGTAAATCTTGATTGTCTTTTAAAATCATCAAAAAAAACAAAGAGAAAAGGATTTAATTGATAAATTGTTGACAATATTTCAAAATAACTCATATCTTTGTTTTTTTTTTAAGGAAACTCATCATCACTTATTCTTAAAGCTTATTAGGTCTTGCCATCACTTAACCTAATTTTTTCCCTCTAATTCTATTGCATTAATTACTAATCACTTTAACCCTAAAAAAAATTCCCTCCCAAATTCATGCCAGTTTGAATTTCGAATTTATTTATTAAAAAATAAAGTGAAAAATTGGTGGCATTTGATGAGGTATCGTAGTACGGTAGCCTTTACATATTCTTTTCATCTTGATAGTTTCAATTTTTTTATTTTCAACAAAGAATGAAAATTAATAATTTCAATTTTCTATTTAGAATGTTGCACCTTTCAAAAAGCATTACAATTATATCGGTAGTTGTAGTTAGACTTTTCAACTACACAACATTCTCCAAAAAGCACATTTATGGATTCGGTTGTTCTTCCCCACATTTATACATACACGGTTTTGTCCTTCAACCCTTATTTTGGTATTTGCTTTTCCCTTCTCTTCAAATATCTTTTTTTTTTTGTTTCACACCATTTATCTCACCTTCATTCAGCTCTTTTTTTCGCCATTTTCTTTTTCTATGAATTTCTTCTTCTCATTTACTATGGTTTCTTCTTTGTTTGTATTTTTTTTTGTTTTTTTTTCCAGGATGCATAGGTTTCAAAATGGGAGATCTTGATAGATGAGTACTGTCATTTTTAACGTGCATAGATTTGTAACTGTCACACCAACTCAATGACTCGAGAGAGATATGTTCTGGTTCATTTGATTTTTTTTAATGTGTTCTTTAATAACTTTCTCAACTTTTAATGTGAGCTTTATTTCATGGTGTTGAAGCAGATATTGCAGAAGAGAGACTTCAGTTTTGGATTGTTGCAGCTGACATTTACAAACCTCGCACGATGTTGTTGAAGAATGAAAGAATGCTTCTAAATCCAGAATCAGAAGTTATTAGTCTCATAACACCCTTTCAAATCAAGGGATGGCAACGAAAGGTGCATTGGTTCCATTGTGATTTGTTGCCAACGAAGAGAATGACAACCACGAGAGTGATAGAGTTGAGTAGAACATACCTAATTTTTTTTTTCTTTCTTTTTTGAATCAAAGAGTCAAGTACCACAGCAAAATGCACACATACAAAGGAAAACAACGAAAACTGCCATAAAAAAAAATGCTACAGTAGAGAGCTCACATTTAGAGATTTGTCATGTCCTGACAATTAGCTTACTCACTTGGACAATTAGCTTACATTTCAGCAGAACACTCAAATGAATCTTTGTCATGTTTTGATTTTTCAAAATGTTCATCAAAAACTCTTGCTCTTATATTTCTTTAAGATTGTAACTGATGTAGTTTGTTACTGTCTCTGCATCTCAAACAGTTAAACAAGCATTTATTATAGTGGTTTTGCGATGGACTGTTATATGGCTGCAGGTGCAAGGCTTAGAATATGCTGATCATATTCATGAGAGCAAAATTTTTAACTAACACGTTGTAACAAGTATTCTCATCAATATCAAGTTTTGTTTTTTAGAGGATCTATATGAAGTAACAATTATAATTTGTTCTTTAGTTGCTGAATTTCATAAGGACCCTGTTAAACCATTGTTGTTATCCTACAAAATGATAGGATACATGGCGAATCTTGCGATGGTATAATTAAGTTTTATGATGTAAATTTTTTATCTTTTGCATTTCATCGTTTTTAAACAAAAGTTATTTAAGGCATAAAATAAAGACAAGATTTTTTGACAAATTTAATTTTAATTATTTAATTTTTATTTGTATGTTAATATTCTTTGAGATTAATTTGTTTATAATTTTTATTTATAGTTTATGTTAATATTTTTTATTTGTAATTTATTTGTAAGTTCTTGGTAGAAACTAACATAAAAGAAGTGTCGTCAAGAAGTGATTTGATTGCATGCATTTGTAAAACAGTTCTAAACCTTCAATTATGTAAATTAATGTTTAATTTAATACCTTTTTATTAGCATTTTTTTAAGGAGGAATTGACATTCTAGACAGGGTAATATTTATTTATATAGATTTGTTTTTATCTTTAAATTATAAGTTATTTTTTGAATTATAATTGTACAATCATCATTTAATTAATATAATTATTCAATTATAATTTTACCTGTGGAATTCACGGGTCTGTTAAGCTAAAAATAATCCTTGATTATTGAGATATTCATTGGGTATTAAATATTTTCAAATTTACATTATCACTACACCGCCAAAACAAAATACATTATGAAATAATTTTACCTCATTAGACCCGTGCGATGCACGGGTCAGCAATCCAGTATCTCTGTTAAAAGTAGTTTCTCAATTAGATTGGTAGTTTAAAAATATGTGAAAATGTTTGGTATTGTATTGTTCTTTTAAAACAAGGATTGTATGACTTACAAAACCAGGGGCTAAGTTGGTAGTTTAGAAAAATGTAAGAAAATGTTTGGTACTGTATTGTTCTTTTAAAACACATCTAGTGTATGAGATATAAGATCGAATAAAATAATTGTATCATATTTTGTTTCAGTTAATTTTAAGACTTATTTTATTTTGACTTTTTAGCTAAAAAAACATCTTAAATATGAGATGAAATAGAAACAAATAGAATAAAAATATTGGTGTTTAAAATTGAACCATTTTAATAAAAAAATTACAAACCGAATCAATCTAAATCGAAATCGCAAAAAACCACATTTGATAAGAATGTATTCTAATCATTTTTATACTCTAAATGTTTTGGTTCGGTTTACGATTTTTATTTTACTAACCAAACCAAACCAAACCGCAACATAAGAAAAACATTAATTAAAGGCAAACATAATATATATTTTTAACCGCCACACAGGCAAGCATAATTTATTTTTATCCACCACTTAGGCAACCATGCAATGTATATGTCATGCTCATGAAAACAAAAATGCAATCCCACCACTTAGGCAAACACAAGCAAATATAAATAATCCTCGTGCACATGACCCAAAAATCAATCTTTTCATAAAACTCATATTCCCATTATTTTCTTTCTTACTCTTATTTATCAAAATCAATCATCTATTTCTCAAGCATCACAAATCATAAAAGACTTAATACAATCACAATTTCCTTCATACATAAATCTCATATAAAACATATTAAAACAATCACTTTTATAAAAGGTTAAATATCATCATGGAAGTTTCTATTTTAATTTCATTATCCTTCAACAACAATTATGAATCGTACTCATTAAATTATAATACCCACCATTGGTTAAAGTTATGATAAGTATGGGGAAGTGCTCTTACCTTGTGCATTTTCCTTTCTAATCCACAATTCTAAGCCTCAAATTTGCAGCAACAGTGCAGACACAATTTCACTCACTCCAGGAATAGGAACTATTGGGAACACGACGAAAATTATTTGACAAGATGAGGACAAAGAAATTGATCGATGGACTTTGAGAGATATGAGCATGGAATATGAAATAATTAGTGATACATAGCACCTATCCCTGAGTATATGCGGCTGATCATTGCTTGACTTGATAGGTAGATAATAATGATATTCTATGGATGATTGTTTTAGAAATAAAAATAAAGGATTATTGGTATAGTAATGTAATTTATGGGTTGCTCATTTGGTGAGGTGAATGTATGATAGAAACTACACATTCAAGAATGAAAATGAGAAGAGAGTGCACAATATCACTGACAGTGATTACAAACGTGACCTTTTTACTTTATTTCCAAATGTTGAGTCAATGTATAATAATGCAGAGAATTAGTCATACACGTTAGTAATATTGGGAGCTAAATTATATGGATATTGGAAGTTTAAAATGGAGGACGGTTGTAACTGCTGTCATATATGAAAGCCATTAAAGAAAAAGGAGCCAAGTTAATAAGAACAAGAGTCACATACCTATATTCAAATTAATAAAAGTTGAAATTATGTTAGTGAAGTCAATGCAATCTAAGTTGTAGAGATAATTAGGCACATGTGAAGTTCAATAAAAGGAGAGGTCTGGTCATTTTAGTTGGAGAAAAGAAAACGAGACACCAAGTATTAAAGTGAGAAACAAAAATAAAATAGTTAATATAGATTCACCATTAAGTTAAGTTATAAAAACAGATGATTAAAATAAGAGTAAATAAAACGAGAAGTGATTATTTTGTGAAACTAAATAAACTACTAACCAGTTAAAATAAACATAATAATGGTTCAACTTAATTAATCAAAGGTTCGGGGGTCATATCCCACAAGTAAAATAAATAGTTTCAGGTTATATGAATTTTCGTTAATTCTTTACGCACAAAACAAATTGTTGAATAAAATGGTTCAACTTAATTAATCAAAGGTTCAAGGGTCATATCCCACAAGTAAAATAAATAGTTTTAGGTTATATGAATTTTCGTTAATTATTTACGCACAAAACAAATTGTTGAATAAATCAAGAAAATTACTGTAAAGAACATATACAAGGTATATAAAATATTGGGATGTTACAAAATATTGATAGTGCGGGTGGAGGTGTAGACATTGTACGCTCTGATGTTGCATATGTTTGAAGGTTACAAATACCATCACTTGTCATCTTGAAATGATTTTATAAATAGAAAATAAGAACATATCAGTAAAAAGACTAGTATCAATATGGATAACAGAAACTCCTTCAGAAAAACAAGGATAACAAAAAATGGTTATGTTCAAACAATTACACAATTACAGTTACAGGAATTAAAACCATATCCTAAAACCTAACACTCCAATGATATAATTATGCAATGCTCATCTTCTTACGAAAATTCTAAAAACAATTACACTCTTCAAAGGAAGGTCATGTGTTTTTTGTACAGTCTGACATAATTATGCAATGCTCATCAAACTAGAATAAACATAACTATCGTGCAGATGTATGGAAGGAGAACAAGAAACATTGACACATTGCAACAACGTTTAATAGTATGACTTTGTACAAGACTAGCTTTAAGTCATATCATAATGCGACTTACTGTTATGCTATGTTGTGTTTATTCATAATATCTTGACAGAATTTACTTGAGAATCAGTTAGTCATGCAAAATATGTGCAAGTTGGATAGAAATTTTAGCATGTTATTTTTGTAAAGCACTTGACATAACAGATTAAAACATATAAAAGAAACATTCTAAAAAACCCATTTGCTTAAATGATTCAAAAATGAAAACTATTGGCCTAAATGATTCATAAATGAAAACCCATAATGCATAAACACAAGGACAAAAAGGAAAGAGAATTGTTATACTTGAATGTGTGAAGAAAGAAGTTAAGATTTGTGAAGACGTTGAAGAATCACGTTTGGAGTAGAAGAAGCTGAGACTGTAAAATCGCGTTTGTAGTGTTTGGTATTGGGTTTGGGTTTGGAATATTTTAGGGTTTGTGAAGGTAAATGGGTAACCGACTTGTTTTTATTTATTTTTAAATGGATTGGATCAGGTCAAATAAAAGTGCATTGAGCTTTTCTAGTTTTGTTCACCAGATTTACAGTTTGGTCAGCTGATCCAGTTTGTATGCACATCCCCACCTGCATCATTGTCTGAAACCATCAAACATTCAAATTGCTTCTTTAGCTTCTTCAACACTTTTCATTGCAACAATTGTGAGTAATCTTCTGCTCCTGTTTATGACTAGATTGTACTCATTATCATACTCAAACTATGTAATTGAATCAAACAAACACAAAAAAAAACTAAGAAAAAAAACATGATATCATGATAATGATAATAATGAGAAGAATAAAATTTATAGGAATATAGCCTCCAAGATAATTAAGTCATTTCTCTGGTAAAGTTTCGTGCTGATAACGTGTTATGAAATTAATCTAAAGTATTGTAAGATATTGTCCAACATAGAAGAGTAGAGAGAAAGAGACAACGAGATAACAAAAGAGTATGTTGTATTACTTCTCAAGTGTATTCTTTATATTAAAATATAAGTTCTATTTATATGACACAAATGTGGTAAGTTACTAGTACATGAAAAGCCATAAAACTAAGTGTCAATAACAATGAATACAAGCATTCACTCATAAGAGTTAAGGAGCATGGAAAGCCTTTAGGAAAATGGGACATCCACATTATATTAATATTATTCATAATTTTTTTAACTCAATAGAGAATATAATAATATTAGGTATGTGAGTCGATCATCAAGTACTACTCCACTAACCACTTAATGTCACACTCTATGGCTCCTATAGACATATACTTTTCTTCTTTGTATGTGTTTGTTTTTTGTTGGACTTTGATATTATTGATACCCTCCCTGAAAAAACGAAGATATTATTGGTACCCATAACTTTGTATGTTTTATGCTCCTATGTTTGCAATAATATTTTATCTGTTTCATATAAAGTGTTTCATTTGCAACATTTTTTTTCCACCAATACATTTTTGTTGAATTTCACTCTATTTAAATAATTTGCTAATTACACTAAATAAATACATTTTAGTAAATGATATTATTCATTTTATCATTTAAATTAACACAACTAATGTTTTTTTTAATAACCACACACAGTCTAAGATCACGTTTGTTCCTAAAAATATAATGATAGAAATATGTATATTATTGTGTATATTACAATTTTCGTAAATTTTATTCTTGAATATATGTACTTAGAATAGAAAGAAGAAGGAAAAAAAGTGTGAATAAACTTTCTTTATGTTGAGAGTAAATTTATTTATAACTACCAATTAACCTCTCTATTATAAAAATTATTCTGTTCAATAAAACAAGTTGCAATAACAAATATATGAGATAAGAATATTTTTTCGTTCTAAAGAGATTGCACATGAAGTTTAAAATTGATAATTATTTAATTTGAACATGTATAAAAGGACTACAAAAACAATCTAACATGTTGTGTTAACAATCTATCTACTCTATCAACATCTTCCATGCATGCAATGTTAAGTTGTTAGCATAGGTGCACAATTGCCACACATGAGTTTTAGAATATCAATACATTTTTACTATAGGAATGGTCATGTCTCTTTACTTATGTCATGAATCTTGTGGTGAGGAGGAAGAATATGAAGCAACATCTCAAAACTGCACTTTCCCACATCTATTGCACCAGGTGAATTGAACAAGTAAGAAAACAAAATTATGTTACGTCATTCAACCAACCAAATAGTTCAGGAGAGGTAAAGTAATTTTTTTTTATATTAGTGGTAGGAGTATTTGCTTTCAGAACATAAATTTTGAAAGCATAGTAGTAAATTTAATTGATGATTATCAAAGTAACTAGATTAAAAATTTGTTTTCAACTTGCCTAATTTTTTTTTTTAACTTATATTCGTAATTAATGATTATTTTTTAAACGTACGCTTGCATTTTATGTATATTAAAAAAATTCACTGTTGTACTTTAACAAACACATTAAAAAATAATTAGATGTTTGTATAAAAAATACATAATTAGATACATGTGTATGAAATTTATTAAACTCTATATATTTGTACCCAATGTTTTTTTAACTCTATATTAATTTAATGAAGTCCATTAAAACTAATAATGTTGTTACCAAAATCGTTATAATTTGTTTTTAAGAATAAATTGAATAGTTAAAGTTGTACATATGTTGGTGATGCATGATCAACTACGATCATGTGCTTTGCAATATCAAATCAAAGTAATATATGAAGTTTGTTAAGATATTTACGCCAAATAAAATATTAGTTTAGAATATAAAAAAAAATGAGAATAAACGATACACGTTCTTTCTCTCATTCTGCTTTTTAGCTGGTACACATTCTTTCTGCTTCTTATTTCACTATCACGATGTGTATTTTTGTTATCTTTTTACATTTATATAATTTTATAGGCTTAATTGCACTTTTGGCCCCCTATGTTTCAAGAAGTTGCGATTTTGGCCTTCTAACTAATTAAAATATAAAACAGCCCCTTATGTGATGGACAACTTGGCAGTTTTGGCCCCTAGATCAATTTTGACTCCGTCAACGCTGACGTGGCACTTCAAAGCAATGCACACGTGGCGGATTTGAAGTGCCACATCAACGTTGACCGAGTCAAAATTGGTCTAGGGGGGCAAAACTGCCAAAGATCCAATACATAGGGGGCTGTTTTGTATTTTAATTAGTTAGTGGGCCAAAATCGCAACTTCTTGAAACATAGGGGGCCAAAAGTGCAATCAAGCCAATTTTATATTATCACAGTTTTTAACCATGGGTGTCAAACTGTCAACGCAAAATTAAAATACGAAAATTAGAACCACACTGTTTTACATTTGAACATATTAATAGAAACGAGTTGTTTTTTTTTATTATTTTACTATCACGGCGAGTAATTTTGCTATCTTTTTTTCATTTATATATTTTTATATCATCATGTTTTCAATCATGGGTGTCAACCCAAAACTGAAGTTGTTTCATAAAAACATATCCTTTAATTTTTATTTTTTTTTATCAAAATTTTATCAAGAGTAAAAAAATGCTTCCATACATATTTGAAAAATAGTTGAGAGAAGGTGTTGTCTATACTGTGAATTTGTTTAATGTTGTTAAGAACACGGGAGAATATCTGACAACTAGATACAACTTTACAATATACATAGTGTACGATATTAAGTTTACAATGTTTCTTTGTCAACTATGACTACCACAGACTATGTATCATTTCACTCCATCAGACCAGCCAATATTTATCTAGTTGACTTTGACAATGCTTTTTTTTAAAGGTTTGACAAAGATTTTTTAGTTGGTTAGTATTTTTTTTATATATATATTAAACATGAACAAATTCAATGTTATGATATTAACTATTGCACAACGACATTGTTGTCTTTGATAAAGGTAGACACTGTTGTTTTTTATAAAGGTATATATGTTTTTAGCTCCTACAAAATTATAACTTTTATTTTTAGTCCCTAAAATCTTTTATTCACTTTTAGTCCCTATTTTTATTTTATATGGACTATTTTGGAGGATTATAAGTATCCATTTTTTGTATAAATATTTCAAAATAGAGACATTTTTACAAACTATAATATTATGGAGGACTAAAATTACCATTAAAATTTTATATGGACTAAACATGAAAACTCATGATTTTGTGGGGGACTAAAAACATATTTAACCCTTTTTATATTCAAAGTCAAATGACAGTCCATAAAACTACAAGACAATGGGAAGGAGGAATCCGGTTACATCAGATAATAAAAGCTTAATCCAGATTATAGACTAACGCAATATCAAAATTTTAGAAATGGATACAAGTGATATCAACTAAATAACTTACCCTTCATCTTATAATTAGATTATACTTTCTTCCACTTTGAACCACTCAATAAGTTATTCCAACCTATATGACAAACCACGATAATTTAAATTAGGCTTAATTGCACCTTTGGCCCCCTAACTAATTAAAATACAAAACAACCCCCTACGTATTGGATCTTTGACAGTTTTGACCCACAAGACAACTTTTGACTTAGTCTTCGTTGACGTGGCACCCCTAACTAATTACACGTGGCACCTCACTTAAGGGATGTGGGTGCCACATCAGCGAAAATTAAGTCAAAAGTGGCATTGGGGCCAAAACTGTAAAAAATCCAATACATATGGAGCTGTTTTGTATTTTAATTAGTTAGGGGGTCAAAATCACAACTTTTGAAAAGATAAGGGGCCAAAAATGCAATTAAGCCTTTAAATTATTCCAAATCCAAACCACTACAACTTAACTGTGATGTTAACCCATTGGAAGTGAGATAAAGATGGTTTGTGTTACACATGGTCAAATTTTTGCAGACGCGACATCTATAACCACATAAGAAATGTTAACAAAAATCAATGGAAGCCGAACTGCAAGCTATTCTTCTAGATATATATATATCTCACAAAAATTATTTTGTTTAGAAAATCGATCATTCAAATTGTTTGCCAATAAATTTTTAAATGAATATTATTTTTGGCTTTTGATAATTATGACATTGAAAATACACTGCATATGTTTAACCGAGCAAATTAATTTTGCAACTACGTTTTTCGGTGATTACAACAATCTCAATGGTGGATTAACTATGAGATTGGAAATACATTGCATATGTTCAACCGAGCAATTTAATTTTGCAGCTACGTTTTCCGGTGATTACAACAATCTCAATAGTGGATTAACTTTACAAAGAAATTTCTAAGGTTTATTGATTGAAGCTATAATTTTTTAAATAGTCAAGTGATGATGTTTCTAGGATTTTTTGAAGTTATTCTCCAAAATATCATTGAAAAATCTTAAATTAGATGGAAGAAAATTTGAAGTTAAATAGACTTTTTTTATCTGGATTAAGTCTGCAGATTTCTCTTGCCAACCCAACTAGAAAACTCGGTCTTCTTACACGGGAGAATAAACCATAGCCAATCATTAAATCTTGCGAGGAGACAAAAGAGGAGGAGGTTGTCGAATGGAGCTAATGTGTTAACTTTCACGTGTTCTTTTATGTCTAATGCACCATTTTTAAAAAATAATTTTAGTAAACGATATTAGATAGATTTTTTGTCCAATATATTCTTTTGCACTAGACTAACCCACATTTTAGTTATAAAGACCCACATATAGTACATTGGATTTTGGATTTAAGATATTTCAATTAAAATCGCGAACAAACATGTTTAGTGAGATTTTTTTTTAAAAAAAATCATGTGTTAATATCACCCATTTATTTTAGGTGTTAACCCTCCGGTTGAGTTTCGTAATCCAGAATTCAACCGTGAGTTATGTATGGCCTGATCAAAGATTCTTTTACTCAAGAATCAAACTCGATTTGTCCCTAGAAATTTGTCATTTAGGAAAACTCATTTAATCAATTGAGTCCAATTATTTATTAATCAAACTAGAAATTTTATATTACACTCAAATATAAAAAGAATAATTTTGACAAATTAGATAAAAAATAATAATAAGATTAATAAAATAATTTTTAAAAATATTATCAAAATGATAAACTAATTTAAATTAAGGGTAGCACTGGAATAAAAAATTATCTGAAAAATACATATTCCCTTTATATATAAGGTATACATTTTTTTAATTGTTTATCGAGTTTTACCAACAAAATTTAAAGTATATACAAAAATTTAGCCAAAATTAGCCAAAAAGAATAATCAATTAGTGAAAAATAAACCGGGACTGATGCATAATGTTTTGAAATATATAGCCAAACTGAGATTCACATTATAAAAGTTATGAATTTTTTTTAAAATTCTTACCAGATAGACATGGTCGAAATTTTCTAAATTTAACTTTGAAAAAATCTCTTCCTTTTAAAAATTCTCAAATGAAATCTACATCAAAATATTAAATTACTCTCTAAAATCCCTACCTAAAAAAATCTCTCATCAAATACACGTTTAAACACAAATTATATTTTAGGGATGGAGTGAGTACAAAATAACAAAAGTAAAAGCATAATATTGACAAGTTTCCCACTAAGAGAATAATTTCGTGTCACCTCCTATATTTGTAAGAGACAAAACTTGTACAACTCTTCTTCCTTAAATACTCATCAATCCATCATTTGTTTTCTTTCAAATTTACCAGAGCTAGATCCATCAAAGGTCAACACTCTTCTTTTTCCCCTCACAATCAGATCTTGATCACTCTCACCATCATGCTCAGAACACTAGCCAGGTTCAATATATTCCAATATTCATTCTTTTTTAATTTCAACCTCCAAACAATTATTCGACATATATTTGGTTAATATATATGTTCTATATAGGCTTGTCTTTAGATAAAGATTGATCAGTACTTTCAATCTTTTATGCAGGGAGTTGAAGCTCACCAGCTTCAGCAATGGTTTGGTTAAAAAACGCAGCAGATTCTATGCAACGGTTGGTGGAAGAAGGTAATGACTCTCATTAAAGCTCTTTACTATTGGTATTACTCATGGTGCTGTCTTCCATATTATGTGCAATTATAGTAGTATATGTCTGAATTCTTCATAAATGAATTGCACTTATTTATTGATTCCCTAAACTATAGGATAAAAACTAGTATTTTTTTTTTTTTT
>Ga0228711_1009898_pt1 | contig 12736 bp, 9 predicted proteins | sample MedpolnodulmetaG_2_FD_177996 | JGI IMG/M metagenome (GOLD analysis project Ga0228711, IMG submission 177996) | Root nodule microbial communities from Medicago polymorpha collected in Santa Monica, California, United States - brown nodules | ecosystem: Host-associated > Plants > Roots > Nodule...
CCTCCGTTAAAACCCCTTCCCTCCCCTCCCCTCTTAATTCTCGAACCAAACGGACCCTTAGAATACAAGATATTCCAAATATATAAAGGGAATACATCAAAAGTTTAGTTTGGACTTTTCTTCCTCTTTTAACCTTTATTTAAATTATGCTATTATTTTTATAATATTATTTAAAATGACAATTCAAATATTAGTTGTTAAATTCCATTAAAATAGAAACAAACCACAACAATAGGAGGAACATTTCATCTATCTATACTATATATATATAAAGAGAACGTATGAGTTTGAGCTGAATTTTTTCTTACCTATTTTGCTCTTCATATAAACTTTATTTACTATTTTATCCTTTAATAATATTATTTTAAATTTAAATTAAAAATATTAAATCCCATTAAATATGACTATCCCACTACAATAGGAACAATATTATTTAATCTATACTATATATAAAGTAAATAGACTATTTTAGGCTGACTTTTTCTCTTTTTTTAAATTATCCTCACCTTTCAATACAAATACACATATAATAGATAAGAGTAAATTTAAATAATAAAATAAAATAAAAGTGTAACAAACGCAATATGATTATATATATGTCCAATTTTTTTTCTTTTATCATTTAAAAAATGTAACAAACTAGATGAGAATATAATATTTTTCATTATCGAAATTATACCCTTAAACAATATTACTTTAATTTTTATTATAAGTGTAACAGAAAAGCATATAATATTTTTATTAACTAAAAAAAAAGACATTGATCGCAGGATGTATTCTTCATCGTCATCCTCGCAAGCACGACCCCAGCGTCGGAGATCGATTGAAGAAGACATGATTAGCACCCTTCCAGACTCAATTCTCACTCACATCATCTCTTTTCTTCCAACCAAATACGCTGCCTCCACAAGGGTCCTCTCAAAACGCTGGAACCCTCTGTACGCATCGTGGCTCTTGGCTCTCACCCACGACTTGGACGTCGAAAGCTTTGAATATGTTTACCCAAACATTCTACCAATACAACGATTCATTACTGCAGCTATGCAACGAGGAATTGAGAAGGTTTATGAATTGAAATTTGGTCATGGCATCGTGAGTGTAAATCTGGTATCAACACTTTCTAAGTTTAAATACTCATTGTGTGTAAATGTTATAATAATTATTATTATTATTTTTATTTGTATGCAGAGATGTCCTCATCTTCTCTACATAGTCCACACTTTTCAAAACCTAACCCAAATAGAGGTTTTCTTCCTTGCCCATAAGGGTAAAATTTGGAGTGGGAAATGGAGGTGGATGCTACAAGTGCTTCAACAGAGTCCCAAGCTTCAACATCTTGCCATTCATCAGGTTATCCATTTAATTTGATTTGTGAACTCTACCTTTACATATTTCAATTATTATTGTTTTCTTTGTGAAATTTACTTGAACTAATTTGTTTACAGGAGATGGAAAATACTGTAGGAATTTCTGAAACCAATTGGGAGGACCCACAGATCGTACCACATTGCCTTTCATCTCAGCTCAGAACTTGCTTGTTTAGGGATTTCAGAGGCAGCAAGAATGATATTCAATTTGCGGAATATGTTATGCAAAACTCAAAAGCACTATGTACAATGACAATTCATAGTGTGTGTTCCGTCGATATAAATGCAAAGTACCAAATGTTACAGAAATTAGTTGTGTACCCAAGGGCCTGTAAACTCATATTTGATTGATGAGGTTAGGAAATATACAAACTAGCTTTTTGCTAGATTCTACATTTATAATAGCAGGATTTGATGGTGTTTCAAATATATATATTGGCTTTCATGCAATTAAAACCCATTCTAGCTCCTCACAACTTCTACTTTTCCTTTTCTTACCGGTTGCTTTTTTTATTTTAGTTATCTCGATTAACATCATAGGACAAAGGGTATAAATCTTTAATTTAATTTAATTTAATAATTAAGGGTTTCAACTGCTTCTCCCCTAGTTTCTAACTATTAAGGGTTGATAAGGGCTCTTAGCCTTTCGCTCTGCTACTAAAAGTGTTGAATTTTCTTCCCAACATTGTAGCCTCTTATCTAGAGTTATGATATTTTGACATACACTGTGCGACAACAGATTTGACTACCTTTTATGAAGGGTATTATTGTAAAAATGAAAAAAAAACTTAAAAACTCAGAAAGTGAAGAAGAACCGAGACTTCAAACCATCATGTTTTCTAAATTTTGAATTTTTTTTCTTGCACCAATGATGAATGTTAGTGGTTGTGTGGTGTCCCAAACTTCATATGAAGAGGAAGTGAATTTGAAAGGATGAGAGAAAAGAAGAAGGATGAGCTGATTGAAGAGGGTGGCAAAAGGGGAAAGACAATTACAAAGGGAAAAAACTTCCTTCACGTAGAGAAATTGAATTGTAATTAATTTTTATTGTAATTTGATATTTCTAATTTATTGAGAGGAGAAATAAGCACGACAAGATTTATCCTTAAAAAAAAGTAGGAAAAGATTTAGTCAACAAAATAGTTCACTAGGATGTACCCATAATCATCTTTTCCTCGAGAAATGTATTGTAAAGAGTCTAGAACCCTAATTCATAACTTAAAATTAGGGGTGTGCATGGGTTGGGTCAATCCAAAAAATCCGGTCAAACCTGTCCAAAAAATCCAAAAAAATGGATTGAACCGGGTAATTGGGTGGGTATGGTTTCTAAAAGTGAAAAACCCATAAAAATAAATGGGTTTCGGGTAAAACCAGACTCAGACCTAAAAAAAAATTCACTTACCCAATAATGTCACTATTTTTTATCTTTATTTTCATAGGGTAGAAACACAAATACTAAAGGTTATGGTCATAAACCAAGTTATATTTTCAAAACATACACATTGTACCATATATAATGAAAATCAAAACATGCTAGAGTTACAAATTAGGATGCTGCACTTTTTTGTTATTTTGATACTAATGCAATTTTATGTCATACAACTTTAGTTTGTTGCAAGTATTTTATAATGAAGTTTATTATTTGATATTATAATTTATTATTCTATGATGCATAAAATTATAGTAAAAATAAGTTGGCCAATTATTTTTTAAGAAAATTAAAAAGTTGAGTAATATTTAAGAAAAATTATGAGACTTGTCATTTAGTTATTTAATACTTCCTCCGTTCCTTTTTAAGTGTCTTTTTAGCGTGAATTTTTCGTTCCTATTTAACTGTTTTTTTTGTATTTTAAAGGTACGACTTGTCAATTATACCCTTTGTCAATTACTTTTATTTATTTCAATAAAACTAAGTAATACTATCTATTTGGAAAACTAAAGTTTGTTTTTTTAAACAAAGTTTGTTTGTTTGTTTTAAAACAAAGTTTGTTTCTTGTTATCTTTAAATTTAAACAAAATTTTGTTCCAAACAATGGTTCCAAGAAGAGTTAAAATTCTATAAATAAGATGAGTAGCAATTGTTAAAAGTTTCAAGTGTCACTCTAGCATTGGTTGAAGCCATAGTTGAAGTCTTAACTTTAATTAAAGGAGTTGGAAGAAAGATAATTTTTTATTAACTTTTGATTAATGTGAAGTTGGTATAATTTTTATATTGACTTAAAATAATTAAAAAAATGTGCACAATATTTAGAAAATTGACAATTGTTTGTTATGAAAGAGAGAGTGCAAAAAAGTATTTTTTTGGAGAAAAAGATAATAACCGACAATTGTTTGTTACGAGAGAAATATAACATATTAAATTTATTGAAAAGATAAAGTGTGTGCCAAAAAATAGAAATTTAAATTTATTGATGGATTAAAATGAGGGTATAATAGGAAGAAAATGTGCAAAATTGCACATAACTATTTTGGTGTTAATTTTCTAAAAAACACTTAAAAAGGAACGGACGGAGTATTAAAAAAATTAAAAAATAAGTTGGATAACTCATTACCCAATCCAACCCAACCCAAAAAATTGAGGGTTTGCCCAAACCCACCTAATGGTATAACAAGTGTTATTTTACCTCACTCAAACTAAAGTACCTTATATGATTCAGGTTTTGAGTTTGGTCAAACCCAACCCAAACCGACCATGTACACCCTTGCTTAAAATGAACCCTTGCTTTATTAAACTTTCCAAACACTCATGCATACAAACAATAAGCCATCAAAATATTGATATTGTACCTTGTCACTTCTCTTTCCTCGATTAAAATTTAGAAATTTTTATTTAGATATTTTTCCTTTCTCATTACTAATCACTTATTTTAAAATCCTACGACTCCTCCCACATCTCTATTTTCTACTTCCTCGATTTCAAATGCCTTTCGCCCCCAACACCGCCGTCAACAACTTCAACAGTTGCCTAAATAATTTGATTTTATGATTTTCAATTTTCATTTTCTTAATCCAACCTAAATGAAGCTTTATCATGCCTAATTAGCCACACCGGTTGCCTCTTAGTCTATTTCATAATTTTGCCTCTTCGTTTTATGTAGTTATCATTTCCCACATCAATTCACTAATAGTGTAGTAATTTAATTTTGTTCAAAATTGAAGTAGGAGGCCATTGGTACATGTAACACCCACACTAAACGTATCTAAAAAGTTTAGCATGTGCATTATTTTAGTACTGGATACATTAAAATTTACAACATAAGTCTTCGAATGAATAAATAGGTACAATAAATCACGTTTGTACAACTAATGATACAACACTACACATCCGATACATGGTATATACACACTTGAATCCATAATAATTGCAACCGGTACGAACGAGCGCTTGCTGAATATCCATTCGGTCACATGCCTGCTACATCCTGTTAAACCAACCTGCTGATCTGAAACAAATAAGGATTGGGATGAGACATAATGTCTCAGTGAGTTCTACCTAATCCTAGGCTATGGGCAACCTCGGGGAAAACTACGGTCACCACGTGTCTACAACATAACCATTCGGTTGATTATACGTGTGTGAAACTTACTTATCTAGACCATCGTGCATAACCAAGATCACCATAAATCTCTACATGCCATAACTTATAAGTCTTGCTAAATGCTCTGCATACCATGCCGGTCAAGGGAACTAAGACCACTATGACGACAACCGTCACTATCATGGTTTAAACATATCATATGCATAACATATTCTGACTGGACGATCGGGGAAAGCTAATATCTTCGACACTGAGTACATAACTTGTTGCAGAAGCATATACCTATACACATCATAGCATAATCATATTGTATCATATCATATTCATAGTCATTCATTATGTTAGAGGTTAGCGTGTAACAAACAACATTATCTTGGTTCGTTTTATGAATTAATCCCGAGTGGAGTAACCCCGGAAATTAATCCCATGACATAACCGATGAAATTCCTATCTGAGGCTAACACCGGTACTCCTCTTAATGTCGTGCAGGCCCATAGTTGTCAATGCAGAAATGCGGCGCGACCACCCCAAAATTTGATGCGGCGCCGGGTGCGGGCGTGTAACGAGCGCTTTTCACTGGCGCGGACACCTATATATTTTATACTAAAAATATTATACTGTTGAGATAGAAATACTAAAATACCTTAAAATCAATAAAAAATCTGAAGCATTCATAATTTGAAATAAAATACCATAAATCTGTAGTTTGTACTCTGTAGGCCCAAGGAGGAAGAAGAGATTTGATTTCTCTCTGTTACACTGTAGAATTAAAGTGGTGTGATATTCTAAATAGTAGAATTGTTTTAGCAAGAACAATATATTATAAATAACAACTCGTTCTGTGTAGTAAGGTTAGTTTAGACAATAACAATTTATCCAATGTATTTGAGTTAATTCTAAATTTTTAGTAATAAAAATTTACCCCGTGCATTTGAGTTAATTTTGATTTTATTTAATGAAAATCTGTCAAATACATGTATAATTGTTTTTGGCATTGCTTTCCCTATGTATAATAGTTTTTGGCACTGCGCTGGCCGCCTCACACGCTATTTCACTATCACGATTTTTATCCAAAGGATCTTCTTTACTTATATTGTATAGAGTTTTTGTATATAAATAAGTAGATTTTTAAATATTATATATAGATATTGCTCTTAAAAATTATATTTTCAAAAAAATATTCTGAACATTTTTTTTTGGTTACAAATATTTTGAACATTTGTGGCTAAACATACACACATTTTGGTTTTCACATTATAAAAATTATATTTTGAATACATATCAACCACTTTTCCTTAAAAAAATAGATCCATTTTTAAAGCTTAATCGTACATATATATCAATGAAATTTCTTTGTTGAAGTAGTATAACTTAGTGATGCTTAGTTAACTATCCTTTTTTTTTTGTATGAAAAAAAATTCATATTTTTTCCTTCAAATTTTTAAGTTCTTATATAATATTTTTCTTTTAAAGAAGTTCTTATATAATGTTGAATAACAATGTAATAAATTCTTAAATTCAGTTTTATACATGATTTTACGTGTATTAGTGACAAATATTTTTCTAATTTTAATGTATTAGTGACAAATATAGTGGAAGAGAGTATTTTGTAGTGTTGACAAACTTTATACTTCCCTAAACAAATATTTTTCTAGTGGAAGAGAGTATTTTGTAGAGAGTATCTTATCAGATTCTAAGAGGGAAAAGAAAATTTGAATTTGAAGTGACAATGTAGATCTCACATTGGGAATTGTAATAAAATCTCATATAATGTTCAATTGCATTTGGTATTGAACCAATATGTATTAACTTGTAGTTGGTTATCAACTTATTTGAGATTTTATAGTGTAAAGTTGTTGTTTTCAATCAACTAAATAGTTAGTGTAGTTAGATGACATCATTTAGTCATGAAAAGTAAATTTTAGACACAAATTACCCTTGTTTTAGTGAGTTGTCAATTTTTTAAGAAAGGTTATTTGTGTGTTTTCCACAACATACTCTTTTCTTATATTATTAAGAGGGATATGCATTGCTTTTTAATTACTTCATTTGACTCTATTGTGTTTGAATTGTTTGACATGACAAGAATGCTAGAATTTTTCAAAAAAAATGAGGAATCTATTCATCACTTTATAGACAAAATTAAGCTTCAATCTTATTAGTGGCTAAAACAAACACCCTAATTTTGCTTCCAATTACCATATGTGATGATGTAATCCCTTCTTTTATTTGGGAGTTTTCTTTAGCTTGTTTGGGAGTTTTCCTTTAGTTTCATGTTGTAACAATTTTTTCTCTTCTTTAATCTTGTGTTAAAAATACTAAGATGGTTAGTTAATATAATTCACTTTAAATTCTTAAAAAAAACATTTATAACATTTTCTTATGGTTTCTTTTATTTTCAACTAGCGAAAAGACGGACACTCATGTGCCCGTTTTTCCACTCTTTTTATTGCGCTAACGTTTGAAAATTATAAATGGTGTATTTTTTATGAAATTTTGATTTTGATTAAAAGTAAAAATAGAAATGTTTTTTTGCTTTCAAATTCAAATTAAACTAACCATGATTATATATTTCATTGAAACCAACAATATAACAAAAAAAAATATAATCTAAACTCTTATTTTTTTAATGACACCAACAACAATCTTTATTATAGAAAAAGTTGTTGTTTAAGGGTATAATTGGGATAATAAAAAAGTAAGTGTAGATACACTTATCTAGTTTGTTACACTTTTTAAATAATAATGGAAAAATTGGACATTTGTGTTTGTTACACTTTTATTTTAATATTTAAATTTACTCTTACCTATTTGTTAGATGTGTTATTTGTATTGAAAATTGAGAACATTTTTGAAAGAGAAAAAACCAGCCAAAAAGGGATAAGGGGAGTTGTTTACTTTTTATATATACTAGTATAGATTAATCAACTACTATAGTTTGGTCAAAAATATTTTACATGAAACTGTACCAAAGCAATCATAGGTCATAACAATAACAAATGGGTTTCTGAGCGTGTCTTTTTTTGTTGAAGAAAGAGAGCAAGTTATTGCAGCAAATCATTCTTTGCAATATATTTAGGAGTTCATTCTTCTACAAGGCGTTATTAAAAAGTGATGTTTGGGACTGTAAAAAAAAAAAGTGATGTTTGCATAAATTTTCTAATACATATCTCACTCCTTTAGTGATTCATGTCTAAGGCTAATTTTTTCCTCTTAACCACGATAGGCGGATCTCTTTGTAGGATAAATGCAATGCATTGTAAGTGGTCATCTTATATTAATTCATTCATTATTAAGAGATTTTTCAAGACAATATGAATACAGTGACGTTCTGATGTTGAGTACAGATAATGTCTTTGGTAAGATTATAAGCTAATTTGTTAAGATCCAATTGCCTTTGAAGGATATATTATAATGATTTTGATTTTAATAGTGGATCTCTATTAAAGTTCTTGTGTGTTTTTTAATAGACTCGTGCAATGCGCGTGTCAAAAGTCTAGTTTGAATATGAAAAATGTTAAGGAGTGTTGTACGGACACAAGTGAAAAAGACTAATATTATAGTATTATTTTTGTAGAAAGTGTGATTTCAACTTTTTAATTTCTTTTTCCTTAAAAAATAAACTTTTTAATTTCTTTTGAGAGGGTAAAATTTATTTCCATCAAATAGTTTATATTTTTAACTTCCTTATAAGTTACAACAAGATTTTTTCAATAACTTTTAATTTCAATTATTTATATAGAGTTAAAAGATAAGATGGTTCAGATTACGTGATTGCATGTACACAAAAAAAAAATTACCTGATTGCATAAAATTCATGTTTGGTAATTATATAGAAAATACAAATCAACTTATGTTCTTGGATTCCCTTGAATCAACTACATTTGGGACTCATATTGCTATTTAGACCATCAAATCGAGACCGGGCACCTCACATTCACATTTTAATGATTTAGTTCTAAAAACTAAAATCAAAATATATTTTCCAACTCAATGTAGTAAATTTTTACCGTTTCAAAGCAAGTTTGACCAAAGTTTGAGTGGAGTAACTTTGGTCAAAATCTACATTTAATACTCCCTTTTTTTATTTCGATATACATCTGAGTTTCACAATTTTCAAATTAAAATAACCAATATTAATTTTTTGGTCAAAAGAAAAAGACAATATTAATTCTTCAAATGTAATTCCTTTAATTCTCCCACTACATAAATTGCTTGAGGGGGTTTGGGCATTCATCAAAGAGTTATTTCAATTTCTAGCTTCTAAGATAAAATTGTAGTCAAAGATGCCTCGTGGGACGCTTGAAGTTGTTCTCATTGGAGCAAAAGACCTTCACGACAGTGATTTGTTCAGTAAGTATTGTATATTGCATTCAATATTGTTTAGTTGTTATCATTTCTTGTTTAGTATAATTTTCAGTTTTTTTAATATAGTGGAATTAATTTTGGCTTTTACTTCTCAAAAAATTGAATTTTCTACTGTCCAGAATTATGCATGATGTTGATATGGGTCATGAATTTTCAAATCAAAATAAAATGATCAATGTTTCAACTTTGATAAACCGGATTCAAAACTTAAGTTGGCAAGTGACCCTTCAATCTTGACGATGCAAAGAGTCCAAATTATTGATTTTTTGATTCATTTATTCGTGAAATCAAAATCCAATTTGGATTTATTAAAGTCATATTGTCATTATAATCACTCATGATTAAAGATTGAAATACTAATATATTTTAATTTTTCATTTGTACTTTGATTTATCAAAATCAAAATATTGATAGATCTCTGAGATGATCAAGATCACGTGATTGTATTATAGATATATTTTGTCAACTATATAGAAAATAAAAATCAACATATGTTCTTGGATTCCCTTGAATCAACCATATTTGAGGCACACATCGCTTTCTAAACCATCAAATCAAGATCAAGCACTCCACATTCTGATTTTGATGATTTAGTTCTAAAAACCAAAATGAAAATACATTTTCCAATTGAAAATGGTAAATTTGTACTGTTTCAAAGCAAGTTTGACCAAAGTTTGAGTGGAGTAACTTTGGTCAAAATCTATATTTAATATTCTCCTTTTTATTTCGATATACCTTAAAGTTTAACAATTTTCAAATTAAAATGACCATTATTTATCATATATCACTGTTTATACTGCAAACAAAGCAAAATGGTTACTTTTATTTATCATATATCATTTTTATATTAGCAGAGAAAATGGATCCCTATGTGATCCTCTCCTATCGATCTCAAGAGCACAAAAGCAGTGTAGCCAAAAGTAAGTTTTACTATTTGTTTTTCAGTCTTTACCATTTCCAATTGACATGAATTTTGCTAAAATGTCGATACTGAATTAATTCAAATGTGTTATAGATGCAGGATCTAATCCCCGTTGGAATGAAAGCTTCCTTTTCACAGTTTCTGACAATGTTGCTGAGCTTAATTTGAGGCTAATGGATGAAGACACATTTACCAAGGATGACTACCTTGGTGAAGTGAAGTAAGTTGCTCTATCCTAACTTTTAGTTTTCTATTAAAATTGTTTTATTTATTTATTTATTTATCATTTTCAATGTAATATTAACTATTAGTTTGTTAATAATATTCATATTTATTTATTAAAAAGAGGAAAAAAGGGTGAAATTTTATATATATATATATATATATATTTAAAAGTATTATAAGAGAAGACAAATAATTTTATAAAAGCTATTAATATTTTTGGTATCTGTGAATAAATTTAAAATGAAAACTATTAATGAAAAAATACAAAATTTTGTTAATTAGATACTTGGAAGTTAACTGATTTAATACCCTCCTTCAAAAAAAAAAATTGTTTTAATACTATGTCATGTTTTACGTTCTTTTTCCACCATATAGCTAGGGAACCATGACCTGAACTTGAATATGTCATCTAGTGCAATTTTATTTGGATTGGATTTCCATGTAAAACCTCTTACATACAATGTATGATTGTTTTTAAAAATGCAAGAACCTATGTATTTTGGAATAAGATGATTAATGAATTAATTCCAACGAGCTTGTTTCTCAAACATATGCAGAATTCATTTGGGACCAGTTCTTGAGTATGGGAGCATACCAGAAACTGCTTATAATGTTGTGAAGCAGCAGAATTATTGTGGAGAGGTTCATGTGGCTCTCACTTTTCATCCTGAGGTAAATTTGTTTAACTATAAGTTTGAGAGCTTTTTTTTCCACCCCATAGTTTATAAAAATCGCTCGAGTCAAAATTTATCCATTTAAATGGAGGAAAAAAACACCGTTTTGTCTGAATTTATCCATTTGGATGCAAGAAAAAAAATGATGTGTTTTTATCCAAATTTGTAAATAAATATGTGGACAAGTAGGTCCTGAAATATATTTGACCCTGTGTGGTTATGTAGTTATGACTTATGATGCTTATTTTGTGTGCTAAACCCAATTGAATTCTTTTGAAATTTTGGTTGCAGGGTGGGCGGTACTGAACTTGGCTAGGGCAAAGTGAGATTGGTGGATGGAGAGAATAAAATAAGTGAGTGAAGGAATAAAATAATAATTGGTAGTTATACCAATATTTCTTGTATTGGCCTAGAAATTTCTTTGAAACAAATAAGCAACAATTACAGTGGTTATTATGTTTGAAACATATGCATTTTGAATTTCAACCTAAGTTAAATTTGAGTTTATTTCTGCGGTAGACTATTATAGTAGATGAGTTATAAGTTTGCATCTATTATATTTTAGATTATTGCTTATTTCATGTATGGATAAATAATTTAGTCAACGATTATAGTAGAAACGCTTATCATTAAACTGATTTTTTTTATAAGCTAGATTTTGATTCGTAATGTAAAACTAAGCCTAGTTACAATAAGAATTATTAATCTCCTACAACTGATATACCTTAGATCATTTTACATGATCACATTCATCCGATATCCCGTCGCAAGGGATATGAATGACAAGATAAAAGAGTTCGAGGAAGTGATACCAATTTAGGGCCGTTTGTGTGTAGGAGAAAGGATGACTTTGGGAAAATAAGAGGAGATGGGATAGGAGAGGAACCTTTTATCTTATTTTAGAGAATGTTTTGGTAGATAATAAAAAGAATTTTTTTATGATTAATATATATATTTTTTTATTTTAAAAGTATTATAACATGATAGTCCAAGGGTAAGGCTATTAAAGCCTACCTCTAGACCTACCAACAAAAAAATTGTTTTTGATTAGATTTTTATAAACAAAAAACCACATATGCAAACAAAAACTACCATATTTTTAAACTTGTTTTAGACCTCTCTCTCTCAAAAAAAAAAACTTGTTTTAGACTTCATTTCCTGATGAAAACGGATTGGGCAGTCCACTTTACAAACATACATATGCTTGAAAAAAAATATTTAAACCTTATAAAATCCTGTAAAATACAGAACGCATTCAATTCATCTTTTGAGTTTCCCCATTGTATCATAAAGAAAAATAAACTTCCTCATTCAAATTGGAGACTATATATCATTCCTTCTACTTTTCTTCCTTTCTTTTCGAAACACTTCCCTCTTAGGGTCCGTTTGATTCGAGAATTAGGAGGGGAGGGGAGGGAAGGGAAGGGGAAGGATTTTAACGGAGGGGAGGGGAGGGAAGATATTTTAATTAAAAACGTGTTTGGTTCGCAAGGGGAGGGGAGGGAAGGGGGAGTGATTTTAAAATTATTTTACTGTTTTACCCTTAAACTTAATTAAATAAAAGAAACTACTTGATTTTACAATTTCAGAGACCAACCAATGACAAACACACATCTAAGCTGCTTATTTTATCTTAAACTG
>Ga0228711_1009901_pt1 | contig 12735 bp, 4 predicted proteins | sample MedpolnodulmetaG_2_FD_177996 | JGI IMG/M metagenome (GOLD analysis project Ga0228711, IMG submission 177996) | Root nodule microbial communities from Medicago polymorpha collected in Santa Monica, California, United States - brown nodules | ecosystem: Host-associated > Plants > Roots > Nodule...
GCTTTGCTCGTGATCAGAAAGATTTCTGCTACAAAGGTTCTGCTCTTCAAGAGGTAAACACATGAATCTTAAAGTGTTTGATTTGTGATTAATGATTTAATCAAGATCCGTTTCAATGGGATTTCTTTCGCAAAGAGGATTAAAATTTTGAAAACCCCCTCTTAAAATCCCTTCAGATAATTGCTTTGTGCCTTTCTTCTTTCTCTCTCTCTCTCTCTCTCTCTCTCTCTCTCTCTCTCTGTTTTATCCGCTGCAATTAGTCCTGAACATCACTTCAGAAGTATAACTCTATCTGCTTCTGATCAATGTTTTCAGATTAGGAGAAAACGAAGAAAAAGCAAACACAATTCAACCCCCCTCCCCTTTTGTGTTTTTCCCACCTTCAAGTCTAAACGGGGCAGGTTGACCTGCATTTCGATCCTGCTTACTGATTTGCACAAAGTTATATGACCCTAGTGCCGTTAAATCCACTTGTAATCTAACCTTCATTCATCATTGTATCATCTCAAACATTTAAAAAATCTTGTATTCTTGATGTTGCATTTTGAATAAAAATTCCAGTTTCTTCTTTATTTTTGTTTAAGCTATGATGATGAGTAAATTTTTTGTTTAAGCTTATCACTACAACGAGTAAGTAGTTCCCCTCTTGTCTTGGAATTATGAAAAGTAATCCAAAGATTAAAAAATTATAATTCAAATTCTTTCTTTTGTTACGGGGGTTTCAAAGTATCTAATGCAATCTTATTGTTTTTAAGAAATATTTAGGCACTAATGTTCATGACGAAAGGAGAAGAAAGGTGTTAGAATCATAAGGGTTAACAAGAGTTTTGAAACATGAGAATAGAGAGACTAAGAGAATGTTAGGAACAATTTCTTTTTAACACTCTTTTAACACTTCACTCCTATTTGGTGAAACTCATGTGAGTATCACTGTTTTATGTGAGATTCAATTACAAAATGTGATGTCTATTTGGGTTTCACTCAATAAGAGAGTGAATGTTAGAGAAAATGTTTAAAAAGAGTGTTCACATCACTCCTCGTGAAAATATGATGCTATATTGGTTTATAATACATTTTTAAAACCTCGAAAGAGGACATTAGTTATTTTAGTTCACCCCATATTTAGACTTCAATTTTTCATAGCAATAGAATGGGTTGACATTTGACTTGTTTATTATTGTATGAAATCTAACAATTTCAAGAAATTTCTTATAATTGCATATTTTCTAAATTAAAACAAAAAAACCACCGATCCTTCAAACATCAAATCTTTTCTAGCTAAACAACATGGAAAAAACCACCAATCATGTGGGTTCAATATCTTTTTATCATGCAATATAAAACTGTGCACTTGCTGGCTTATCAATTCACGAGTTCAAGTCACTACATGATGAGTGGCTTATCTACAACATCATAAACCATCCCTTGTGATCTTCTCAACGTTATGCAACATGCTGCTATATCCTTCCCATATATGAGACAATAGTGGCCAATCATTGCCTAGACCTTTACATACATATTACCTTAAAACATGAACACACCCCTGCAAGCTAGATCAATGATCCTTCTCCATTACTTGCTTACCAATAACCAATATCCCCCCTGGCACTTTGATTGTTCTACATTAACATGTGAGGTGAATTCTATTCCCATTGATTCAATTGAACATATACAAGGTTATATATAGCACCAGTTCATGATAGTGGTTCAACTAAATAGCTTACTTGTGAAACAAATAACCTCTCCAAAACTAAATTCTAACCAACTAATCAAATGCAATACAATGAATTATCTAGCATAACAAAGACACTATATCATAACAAATGCTCCTATTAGTATATGAGAAATCATGCCTTATATGATTAACAAATGCTAGATAGCTGGTGATGTAAAAACTCAAAATGGAATTCAAATTCGGTGTACCGTTTTATTCAATGGAATGATGGATAAATTCAACTTCCAGAGTGTAAGTCATAGAAGGAATGGTACACAATTTCCCTAAATAGTACCAATAATTGGTAATGTAGTAAGTGCAGATTTAAAGCAAACAAAGGACTGAAATATGATTTGCAAAGGAACAAATAATGCAAATTAACCACTAAAGTGAAACTGAAATTTATTTTGAACTGCAAATATAAAACCCTAAGCCAAAATGTTTTTCCATGCTCATGCTTTCCTAGTCATCATTAGGGTAAGATTGGTGAACTTAGTCTTCTCTTTGGACATGCGATCGCCTAAAATTTTCTTATAGCGATTAAAAATCTCTTTAATGACACCTTCACCAAAGTGACTAGCTAGCAAAGGTTCAGCCACAGCTCTTATGCATTGTGCCACATTGTATCCATCATCAAAAAGATCCCAATTATCAAGAGCATTCCAATTTACTTCAGAAACCTCTAGTCGACTGACAGAGAATGATCCTTCATTGAGAACTTCCAACTTCACCTCAGATGGAGATGGATAATAGTTAGGGATATTGAAACTATTGAGTTTCTCTTGGTCAATAATTCCCTGCATATGCATATTAATGTAGTTAATTTTTTTTTTCTTTAAAATTTTGGAGTTTTTTCTCATATTCACCCACGTATTTATTGTGTTCTATGACCATTTTCTAAATTAATATGAACAAGAAAAAATTATCATAGTCTACCTGCAAAACCATATCATTAAGAGCCATAGCCATGAGTTCCCAAATGTAACCAGACTCCTTGCTTGATGGATCACTGTTTTTTCGACCTAAAAATGTTAGAATCATGTGACCACCTTCAACTAGTTCTTCGGCACGACACTTGAGAAAAAAAGAGAAATCTGTTTGAAATTGCTTGTAGTAAGCCTTGAAGACATTTGAGGGGCTTGTGCTCGTTAGGTAAATGTTGCCCTTGTTATTGTCTCCAACCTCAGGAATCTATACAAATAGATTAAATATAGAGAAAAGTTTATATTATGGCGAAACATTTATTAAATGGATGTTAATAGATTACCAAAAGACTAAGATAACAAACCTTAGATAGCCATTGAAGACTGTAAGAGGAATGCACAAAATGCAAACTTTTATCTGGAAAGATCCTACCATAAAAGGATCCAGGAACACCAGAGAAGTAGCATGGGCCCATTTCAGTTTGCATTTCGTTACGTAGTTTTTCTTTGAAGGTGTCAAGGGACATAAATACGTCGTTGAAATCATTTCCCGGTAGATCGTTCAAAAAGACTTTATATTCTGGAGATTTATGATTAAGTTCTCGACAAAGCTTTTCCACAACCTTGATGATTTCAGAGATCACCAAGAATGTGTTTGGTCCAAAAGAGCAACCCAAGTCTGCAATTGCCAAGCTTCTAGGAAGTGTGTTGCAGTATAGACTGGTTATGGCTTCGTCTCTCAGAGATTTTGTCAAAGAAATCACCTTTCGCTGTATATTCAAATTTGATGCTTAATATTCAGACCATAATATACTTTAAATACTTATTTGTCTCAAACTATTTTTCACATTTAAATACGAAGAGAATATTATTTATATTTTTGTATAATGAACTTGATTGTGACTAATATGGACCTCTCAAAAAAGGTCTAAGTTAGGAGGACATTAACCATTTTAAAATAGAAGAATTTATTGTTGGACCGAACCCATATTAGACAACTTCAATAAACATATAGAATTTCATCTTAAAAAGTTCTTATTGATAAGTAGATTCAATTCACACATTTTTATAAATTTAAATAGACACACTTTATACCTGAAGTAAGGAGTTGTTTGCATAGCTTGCTTCTTCAACACTTCCATTCATGGGTAGTACCTGAGCAGCTACTTCCATTTTTGTTTCTTATCTTTCTTTCAAAGTAGTTTTGCTTTTATGTTATGTGTTTAAGTGCATCCCTTGCCACACACTTATATAGATGCAAAGAGAACGTGTTTATAACAAAGCTACTAAAAAATAATAATTTCAAATTCACCAAAATAAACCAAAATCCATTTTTTATTCGATGTTTTCTTTGGACATATTTATTTATATTAAAATTAATCAGATCACATTTAAGAACCATTTTTTAAAACGGAATCCAAATGTGTATATAATTTTAATGTATATTTATTATGATACATGCATTAATCTATAATTGCTAGGAACACTGAGGACTCTCACTTTAACATTGAGTCTTATACACTTCAACCTAAGTGTTATGTTATGATCGGTGGCATAAGATCGGTGGTATAATATAAAATGAAATGTATAATATTTCCTTATTTAATGTTCTTTTCAGAAAAATTATAGTATTAAAAGGAATATTTGTATTGAACGGAAAAATTTATCAATGAAGCATTTGCATAAGACGAATAAAGACCAGCAAAACAATAAAACAACAAATAAATGTTGTTGCTTATAGATGGAACACTCAAAAGAAAACTCATACATCTCGAACATCAAAACACCATCTAACCGAGGACTATCACCAAAGACCAATACAAAAAATTAATCACCAACACCAAAGTCAACCCGTAATATCCACAAAACATAGACACCAAAAAACAGGAACTTGATGTCATATATTCTATTTCAATTCATCAATTATTACTATTCAGTGAAAAAAAGGATAGATGGATTCGTCAGTGGTGTAATCATAAAAAGCCGGTCATAGACTGTGACTAAATTGGTAATTTACTCTTCTTTGTTACCAGAGATGTCTTTTTCTTTTTTGTCAAATAGTTTAATAGTTAAAAATTCACATTTAAAGTGACGATTGAGCGGAATAGGCGGGTAATGATTGAAGGACAATTTCAGTTCACTAATTATTACATTTTTAAAAAAAATTAGTATTCTATTCTTTTTTTTAGGCTTTCACACCGGTTTCCGATCCACCAAAGGTGGGCGACTTATCCGGCTCGTGCGTAGAGGCATGCACACTGGCCAAACGTTGTTCCCCCTGAAAATCAAACTCGGTATTCCCCAAATACGTCCTTGGAAGGAGCCTGCCACTGGAGTCCAAGCAACTTGGTTTCTATTCCTCTTTTCCTAACCGCTATACATGTGATCTTAGAACATGAGACATTATTTGCGGTAGAACTTTTTTGCATACACATGCTTTATTTATGTTTTTATTTCTTATAAGTTCCCTCCAGTTGAATACTACTGTTTACAGTTCCTGTCTAATACTATGTAGTCAATTTTCTCGGCCCAGATTTAATCTTTAGTTTGTTAAAATCTAATCCCACTAGACTCAACTCCAATCTGTTATAAGACATGGTAAATGTAATTATCTTCGGTTTTACTTTGTATCTTTATTGTAGCAACTAATATATTTTTAGTTAATATGGAATAAATTAATAATTATGTTAACATGCGCATGATTTAAAAATAAATAATCTACATGTACATGTATAAATGTTATGATTATTTATAAATAGTGAAACTGTTCCTTACATTTTATCATGTTTTTTTTTTTGGTCAGGTTGCCTAGTGGCTAGAATTCACCTTATAAGGTGAATAAGTGGGGTGTCTGGGGTTCGAACCCCGGCCCCTGCATATAATAATGCATTGTCTTACCAACTGAGCTATGCTCACGGGACACATTTTATCATGTTTTAATCTAGTATATATTATAAACCTATTTGATAATATTTCTAAATAAAAGTAAAAATGAAATAAAAAAAATTGAAATTCATTTCATTTTGTTCACTTTTTAAATGGAATGTTGAAACCTACTGGGTGGAGTTTGCGTCAAAAGATTCGTCGTTTGCTTCAACTGGAATGGGAGGTGAAGGTTTGTCGTATCTATTGTGAAGTCAATTTGTGTGCTGATGCTCTGCAAAATTAGGTTGCAGTTTGAGTTCTACTTTAATTTGTTATGAGTCATGTCCGACTCAAATTAGTCATTTACTTTTAGTTGATGTTGCCGAGTAGTTTCTTTTCTCTTTTGGGCTTAGGTCCTCCTTTTAATAAAAAAAATAATTACTCAATCAATAGAATGAAAACTATGTTCGATCGCGTTATACTCCACTCGATTTTGTTATGTTCTATTTTGTTGTAACCCGTCAACTTTAAAATATTTAAATATATTGCTACCTTAAGCCACAACAAATTTCAATAGAAAAAAAATAGCTTCATGTACCGACTTGGTTGTGTTGATTTTAATTATTAAATTAGTTTCGTATACTATGACACTAAAATTCACCATGTAGTTAATATAATAATTAAGTTAGTTCCCCTCAATTTCGTAAAAACAAATTTTGTTCTCCTCAAAATAACAATAATAATAAAGTTAGTTTTTTTTTTACAAATAATAATAAAGTTAATTAAAATACAAAAACAATTTTTTTTTTGTCAAGTTACTTAGTAGCTAGAATTCACCTTATGATACATAAGTGGGATGTCCGGGTTCGAACCCTGGCCCCTGCATATAACAATGTATTGTCCCTGTCAACTGAGTTATGCTCACGGGACAATACAAAAATAATATTATACCAACAGAAAAAATATTCATTTTGTCATCGCATATTTAAATATTTTTTTTATCGGTAAACAAATTTCATTAAAATCAGTTCAAGCTCAAGACAATCACAAAAGTTACAAACCCACTAAACACAAGACAAACATATACTAGCCCTAAAAGCAAAACCAAAGGCTGCTGCAAATTAAAATTCTTCAGGCTGCAAAATAGTTTGAGACAAAATCTGCATCTGTAAATATGCATTTGTAAGCACGAAGATTCCTTTGTAACTTGTTCCAACATATTTAAGGAAACATATATATGCAGCCGGCTGCTTCAGAGTACACTAAGTTCTATCCAGCAGCAGCCCCATCCAAGTGCAAAAGTTGCATGGCAGAGCTATATAGTTCCCTTTTTACACTTTCAATATATTTTAAGTTCATTTGTCTTATTATACATTAGTCTTTACTTTCTTTCTTTTTTTGACAAATTAGTCTTTACTTTCTTATAAGCAACATTAAACCAGTTTCAGCGGATTTCTATCGTAAAATATGAATTTGTTTCAGACATTTTCCAAAAAAATAAAAACGTCAAAATTTGTTAGGACTCTCACTCACGGTCACACTGATTAAAGATTTATATGTGTTTCGGATTTAAATATTTGTTTGTGTTTCGGACTCCCACAATATCTGTTAATTTGAGAAAAGTAAATATTATAAATGAGACAATTATAATATGATAAAGGGAACAAGAATTAAAGCATATGCATATGTATTCACGAAACTTGTACTTGTTCAAACATATTCCGGCTGCTTAAGAAAATAAGTACGAGGAAATCAAATATGTATAAAAATTTGCAAAGTAAGATGACATACTTCTATCCAGCAGCAGCCCCATCCATGTGCAAAGTGGCACTGGCAGAGCTATGTGATGGACAATTTGGTAAATGTACCGAATCGTGTTGTGAATTTGAGCAATCAAATTATACGAATAAACTTAGATGCGTGGAGTAAAAGAGATAAGTAATCAAGAGCAAAATAGTCTCAATAAACAACAACAACAACAAAAAGATCTAGATCATCTAAGTATGAAACAACATCACAAGAATAAACAAAACAATAAACATAAGAAAGAAGAGACGAAATAACACACCAATATTTGTTTATCCAATTCTGACAAATTTATCCTACGTCTAGAGGAGAGTAGCTATTCAATTTACTATGATGAGAGTAATACAAAGAGGTTAATGGAAATTAGTTTACAAGATCGCAAAAAACATATCCTGATTTCTACCAAATTTTCAGTTTTTATTTGACATGTTTTATCAGTTTTTACTTTGTTTTTTTTATTGTTTTTAAAAGAAAAATTCGCAATTGCTGAAATGAGAGAGATTCACATTGATGCTCATACATAAGCATAATTCGGATTATATAATCTGAACACATCAAAATTGTGTTTGAATTATATAATCTGACACCTCATAGATGCATGAGAAGGTAATAGGGTAGAAAAAATAATAGTCTGGTAATTAATATAGGTTTCCTTTTCACCGATATACTTATAAACATGTTTTTGGACAAATTGAAAAATAGAAAAATGACTATTATTTGACTAGTAGTTGTGCCACTAAAGGCTATTCATATATGCATTTGGTTGTTCCCGTGAGCTTAGCTCACTTGGTAAAGGATAATACATAATATTAGACACCTCACTTATTTATCTTTAAGGTAAATTTCTCTAGCCACTAGACTACTTGACCAAAAATATATATGCATTTGGCATTTGTTTTTTGTTCATGTAAAAATTGTTTTTATGTATGTGCATGGTATGTTTATAATCATGATAAATATTATATATTGGTGTGTTTTTCTCTTCTGAATTTATCCTGTTTAATTTTTTTTTATTATAAATATATTGGTGTGTTTTTTATTATAATTTTTTTTACACTTTTTGGACCAGGGTCCTGGATATGTCAGTGATGGCAAACTTGCATGTCGATGATGAGTACCTGTATCAATCATTTGCAAGAAGTTGTGGAAATGGTTGTTTGGTCATGCAAGCCCGCTCATCAAATGCCGAATAAGAAGGTGAACTTTTAATACTACCATTGATTGGGTAAGTGTTATCTGGCTTTTAATTTTCATTAATAAGTTTGTTTCTTGAAGACAAGTAAATATGCAAGTTTAATTTTCATTAATAAGTTTGATTTTTAAGGACAAGTAATGATGCAAGTTTGTAATTTTGATGAACTATGTCATATGATGTTTAGTTAGTTAATAGAGTTGGAAGAGGTTTTAAGGTGTTTCTAAATTGGAAAAGACTACATTTAAGAATCAAGAAAGACTAAAAATTGTGCCACGAAAATGCTACATCGTGTCACAATTCTAAGGAAAAATGGAGCTTTTCAATTCACATTATTTTGTGGCTCGAAAAGAGAAAATCATGACACGAATTGAAGAGTGTCAAATCTAAAATTTGATGAGAAATCGTGACACAATTTATCAAATCGGGAGACGATTTTTGAAGGTGAGAAAAACACAAGAAGGGGGGTTGGATTGTGTTTTCTTTTTCTTCGTTTTCTCCTACTGAAGTCACTGATCAGAAGCCGATAGAGTTCAACTTCTGAAGTGATAATCAGAATCTAAATGCAGCAGATAAAACAGAGAGAGAGAGAGAGAGAGAGAGAGAGAGAGAGAGAGAGAGAGAAAAGATGAAGAACACAAAGTAATTATACAGGTTTCTTCCACAAACCGGAAGTAGTCTTGTCCCCCTTGCACTTCCAAGGAGAGTTCACTAAAAATGTAATATCTGATTACAACTGCTCAATGCTACAACTAGCAAGAGACTTCAAATTACTCAAGCACACAAGCAAGAGACTTCTATTCAAACAGAATTACAAAGAAGTTTGTTTGAGGTTGAACACTTGATATACAATCGGTGGTGTTCACAATACAAATCAGATACAGACTCTTATGACTCTAGAATTTCTAAGATATGAACTTTGATAAGAAATTCTAAGTGGACTTTAGATGCAGAACAAATTCAACAAAGTTTGACACTTGTAAATTGTTGTATGAGTCTTGTTTATGTGTGTGTCTGCATACCCAACCAGCAGGTCTTCACTCCTTTATATAGAGGTGTGAAAGATACGTTGGAAATTGCCAGCACATAAAAAAAAAGTCATTTGAAGCTTGATCAAAATCATCAATGATCTTTTACCTGATATGGTTATTGTCCTATGAAGGATCAATTTCAAATGCATTCCTAGTCTGAAGGAACATTGCTGCAGGCATAGCTGTTATTCTTGTCTTGATGCAAAGACATAAATAAAGTAGTGGAGATAGTAGTTGTACAGTTCGTACAATTGTCCTTTGTCAACTCTCTCCAAAGTAAAAGCGTCCAATGCCTTCAAATTTATTTGAATTAGCCGTTACTTTGTTCTTTCAGTCTTCTGCAATGCTAGACGTGATTAAACCATTGAACAACCTTTGAAGCTTTAAGTCTCTCATCTTCTGATGAACTTCAGCTTCTGATGATATTGCTTCTAATGAGATGCTTCTGATGAACTTGTTTCTGATGACGTCATCACTTCAGGAGCACTTCTCTTCAGATGCTTCAAGCTTCATTCTTGTTGATTCCATAGCTCTTAATTTGTTCTTCCAAACCCTATAAAATATACTTAAACTTGTATATGGTCCTGCACACTTGAACAAAAATTAGTGTATCCAATTGTCATACCCCAATTTTTGACCTAAAGTCTTACTGTCACATGTTCTCTGATCCGGAATATTCTCTGACTTTTCATAGAAAAATTCGACAGAGAGGTATTTTTAAATACCTCTTTTTTTTGGTTCTCGGGCCCACTTTTTTTACTTTATTATTAGTCTTTTTTATTTATTTTATTTTTTATTACTTTTATTTTATTTTTATTTTTATTTCATTTTGTTTTTTTAGGTTATTTTCTTTTTATTTATTACTTAGAATAGATCCAAAAATAAAATGTCTAAGGTCCAAAATTTTCCAAGTTAAGCGTCAACTTTCACATTCCTCTTTTAAATTTCACCATTAAACACCATTCAAATCACCATAAAAAATCATTAAACCACTTTTCCATTCTCATCAACCTCCTCACCTATAAATAGAGCCTTCATTCCACACTTCACAACACATCAAAAGTTCTCTTGAGTTGCCAAAGAACTTTTCTCTCTTCTCCCTCATTTAACTTGTGTTGACGAGCTATTCTTTTCTTCTCCCTCTTTTTCTGTCCCTTCGAAATTTTGTCCCTTCGGTACTTTTGTCTCTTCGGTTGTCCCTCTCTCTTAGTTTATTTTATTCTCTTACTTTTTAGCATTTTTTGTGTTTCATTTTATTTCTATTATCATTTAGCATTTTAATTATCGTCATTTATTTTCCAGCAATTAGAATGTATCTAGGTTCAATGTAAACAATATAAATGAGAAAAGTGCGTGTGTGTGTCCTCTTTTATTTCTTTACCGCTTTACATATGTCAAAAAATGCAAAAAATTAGATTAGGGATTTTGTGGTAATCCAATGTCACTATAAAAATCGATGCGCTTTTATTTTTATTGCTCCATTAGTTTAATTTTCATTTATTATTCCAAAACAACAAAAGCATTCAAATAACAAAAATCACAAAAATATTTTCATAATAAACCTTGATTTACAATCAAGTGATTTCCTTTTTATTTTACTTTCTTAATCAAATTTCAATTCATTTAATCATACTTTGAGTCATCTTTCTTTTAATATAAAAAACACAAGCCAATTCTATTTGCCACTTGGCTTTTTATTTTAAAACCTTCTTCAAAAACTAATAAAAAACATATAACAAATCAAACGACAATTTTTACCCCGAACTACAAGGTTTTGATCCCTCACGGGTACGTAGGTAAATGACTATGTCCTTCCAAAATCAATAAAAAATGTAAATCAAAATGTTTCTTTGCTTTTAATCACTACTTTTAATTCCTTTTTTTAAACAAAAAAAAGCAAGCAAGTTATTGCACAAAAGTTGAATAAAATCAAGAGGTTCTCGTAGAGTACTACGAATATTTGGGGTGCTAATACCTTCCCTAAATATAACCAACCCCCGAACCCTTAATCTTTAAAAATGTGTTATTTGAACCTTTTTTCACTTTCTTTTGAAAAAATTAAAAGTTCAGTCGTGAAATAAAATAGTGAGTCTATGCTAATAAAATAGCTTGACCTCCGAAAAATGATGTGACACCACATTTTGTTCCAACAATCTCCCCCTTTTTGATGATGACAAACACTAGTATTTAAAATGTTCAATTGTTGTTAATCTAATTAACAATTTGACTTTAAGGGTATGAGGTTTGTAAGCTCCCCCTGAGTCCAATAGTACTTTAAGGTGAGGTTTGTAAGCTCCCCTTGAGTTCTATCCAAGTTAATTAAATTCATCATTAACAACGTTATAATCACTCAGAATAATCTCACATTAATAGACTAAGAGATAAGAAGAAGGTCATATTAATTTAACTTGATTAAAATTAAATTAATGGGGCTCAGAGCCTATAAATACTATATATCTACTCCCCCTTTTGTCATCAACAAAAAGTATAAAATAAAGACAAAAAGAAAGAGATGAGAAAAACAGTGAAAAATTCTATAACATAGTTAGTTCAGAAGCGCAAAATTAAGTTCAGAAGCACAAAAATAGTTCAGAGGCAGAAACATGCAAAAGTACGAACAAAGAAATTAAACAAGCTAGAGGTTTGCAACTAAGGTTTGGCTTGTTTTTGAAACATCTACATCATCTCTTTGAGCATCTTGTTTGTTGTCTCTGCTTGCTGCTTCATTTCTTCTTTGAAAGCTTCATTGCTTCTGATCAAGTTTTCTTCTCTAATCCTTCCTTCTTCCAGCTTAGCTTCTGTGGATGCTTTGTACTCAAGTAGTAGCAATTTTTGATCAAGAAGCTCTTTCTTCAATTGCTTGTTCTCTTTTTATAGTTCAGAGTTCCTTTGCACCAATTTCAACTCTGTAGAAGTTGTCTTGAAGTTTATCTTGTTCAACCAAGTTATATCCAGCTCCTTAGAATGAACATAAGAAGGAATGACATCAGAAGAATTCCTGCCTTTTATGCACAGTTGAGTCTTCTCTTGAGTTCTGTGATAAGTTCCAAAAAGGAGTTAAATAGACTATATATTTTAGGCACTTTGATTACTTGGTTTGCAAGTTATCCTGCGAAAAGCTCACAAATACTGAAGAATCACTCAATTATGCTTTTCACATCTAATGCCAACTCTTTGTAGAAAAATACACGCCTGGACACTCTA
>Ga0228711_1009905_pt1 | contig 12732 bp, 7 predicted proteins | sample MedpolnodulmetaG_2_FD_177996 | JGI IMG/M metagenome (GOLD analysis project Ga0228711, IMG submission 177996) | Root nodule microbial communities from Medicago polymorpha collected in Santa Monica, California, United States - brown nodules | ecosystem: Host-associated > Plants > Roots > Nodule...
ATTTTACAAATCAAACTTATTTTCTCTTCATCTTTTGGTGGAAGCAAGTTGCACATTTTGTTATATACCAAAAAATAAAAATAAAATTTTTGTCGGCATCATTGAGATACAAGTATGGTTGATGTGTTCATTAAAAATGCATAAGATTTTAGCCTTAACATTTCACAAACATATTAAATGATTTCATATTAACTTAAATTTTATACATAAATATTATAACAACGATGTAACTTAGTCCCTGGTCGTTATATATTTTTATTTAATGTTTCCTTGTTTCCTAAGGTGATAATATAGTGATATTAATTTTCCCTTTCGTTCAGGCCAGAGTCTATACTAATTGAAAAATTGGTTGAGGAAGTAATAGAAAAATTGGGTTACACATACTCAAGATCCGCTGATGACCTTATTGGAATACAGCCTCACATAGAAGACTTAGACCGCCTTTTAAGTCTAAGGTCAAAGAACGACGGTTGTCGAGTTTTAGGAATATGGGGTATGGATGGAATAGGAAAGACAACTCTCGCCACCATTTTGTATGACAAAATCTCATATCAATTTGATGCTTGTTGTTTTATTGAAAACGTTAGCAAAATTTATGAAGATGGTGGTTATGTTGCTGTGCAGAAACAAATTCTTTGTCAAACAATAGAAGAAAAAAATATAGACACATATAGTCTCGCTAAAATATCCCAAGTGATGAGAAATAGGCTATGCAAAATAAAGCTTCTCATTGTTCTTGACAATGTAGAGCAACTTGAGCAACTTGAGGAATTGGACATAAACCCCAAATTCCTTCACACAGGAAGTAGAATAATTGCAATCACTAGAGATAAGCATATTCTTCAAGCATATGGAGCCAATGATGTTTTTGAGGCTAAACTGATGAACCGTGAAGACGCTCAAAAACTTTTGTGTAGAAAAGCCTTCAAAAGTGACTATCCAAGCAGTGGTTTTGCAGAGCTTATTACTAAGGTGTTAATATATGCTCAATGTCTTCCGTTAGCAGTTAGAGTACTGGGTTCTTTCTTGTTTTCCCGAAATGCAAGTCAATGGATGTCTACCTTGCATAAATTTGAGAAAAAGCCACCAAAAAAAATATTGAAAGTGCTCAATGTAATGTATGAGGAATTAGAGAAAGATGAGAAAGAAATATTTTTACATGTTGCTTGTTTCTTTAATGGAGAGGAAGGATTATGTAAGCCGAATTCTAGATGCTTGTGGGCTGCATCCTGGTATTAATATTCCACTTCTCATTGAAAAGTCTCTAATAACTATTAAGTTTGAGGAAATTCATATGCATGAAATGTTGCATAAGTTGGGGAAGCAAATTGTGTGGGAACAACATCCTAATAAGCCAAACTTATGGAGTAGAATGTGGCTTTACCGTGATTTCCATCATGCCATGATTACAAATTCGGTAATATACATCCTTCTAAATAGATTTCATGTTTTCGTACGTTTCCATTACCTATTTTTGAAGGGACGTTTCCATTACTCTTGTTTTACCAATTTTTAAGGTAAAAGACAAAATAAGTTCCAACACTGTGTGAGAACAAGTGATAAATGCTTGAGTCTTAACATCAGTGCATATGAAAGAACATATTATGTTAAAAGGAAATATAAAAGGAATTATAAAAGGAAATATTATTTTAGAAATTGTGTATTCTACTTTTTGAAAGTTAAAAAAAAATATTCTTTTCAATGCAAAACTTGACTTTTCATTCTATTTTTAATTCCTTAACTAGTGCCTCGGGGGCATTGGTTAATAAGACCTTATATTAAAAGATGCCTATAACTTAGATGGGTCTTCGAGATAATAGTCTCTACTTTGTGCTAGGGGATATATAGATTACGAAAAAAGAGAGAAAACAAGTTGATAACGCCCAATTCATTACTCCATCGGTCCATTTTTATACTACTCTCTTCGATCATATTTATAAGTAAAAAAATTATATTTTAGATTCATTGAATATCTAAAGTACTTGGTTTATATATAGTCCAAATACATTAGGTAATAAATGAACCTAAAAAATATATATTTTTTGTTTATAAATGTGATCGGAGGGAATAGTTGTTGTAATAATAAATTTATCTCAAATATTTGACTGTTATTAAATTATTCTTTGTAATAGATATATTTCTTAGAATTCAACAATATTCAAGGTTAACATTTGATATTCTGAAACAAATTGATTCTTCCTCCTGTCACTGTTATAAGCAAAAATTAACTCTTTAAATTCTTTGAATTATTAATCTATCAATTAATATGAAAAGTGAATTTTTATTTATAATAGTACCAAATTAATTGAGTAGTATTATCATGTAGATATTTGTAAAAAAAATAAAATAATGATAAATACGTTTAAAAATTTGTAGAGAGTCTTGTATTTAAAAAGAAAATTCTGTTGTAAAATGTCTTATAAAGGAAGGAGGGAGTAGTAACTATTCCTCTATTTACCTATTCTATGGAGATAGGGACACTATTTATTCACTTGACGATTCTATATTATGATGTAGTTCATTTAATTAGTTCATCGACTTTGCTATTCCATTTTATAATATGCTTATTCTCAAATTTTCAGAAAGCAATAAAAGCTAAAGCCATAATTCTAAATCAAAAGGAGGATGTCAGCAAATTTAATCAATTCAGGGCTGAAGATTTACCGGAAATGGAAAACTTAGAAGTGCTCATATTATATCATACAAATTTTTCTGGAAGACAAATATCTCTTTCTGATTCCCTATGCTATCTTCTGTGGAATGGTTACCCTTTTATATCTTTACCATCAAATTTTCAACCATATCGCCTTGTAGAATTACATATGCCTGAAAGCAGCATTGAACAACTATGGACAGACACCCAGGTATTCGTCATATTGCATTTTTCATCTTTTCTCCCTTTTCGTATATTAGATACTTCATCTGTCGAACCGCCGGAAGGATAAGGGTTGTTGCCGGAGTTGAGGTGATGCGGAGGCCGCGCCTAATCGCACCACCGCCATTTGGGTCACATCTTTAGGATAAGGCTGTTGGATTTTAGGGAGAAAGGAGGCCGCGAAAACTGTTAGAGAGAGGACAGAGGTTTTTTTAGTTTACAGAGAGAAAGTTTTATTAGTAAAAATTTACCCTTTTCGTATATTAGATACTTCATCTGTCTTTAATTATAAGACCAATTTTTAATTTTTACTAATAAAACTTTCTCTCTCTAAACTAAAAAAACCTCTGTCCTCTATCTAACAGTTTTCGCGGCCTCTCTTCTCCCTCAAATCCAACAGCCTTATCCTAAAGATGTGACCCAAATGGTGGTGGTACGATGAGGCACGGCCTCCGCATCACCTCAGCTCCGCCAACGACCCTTATCCTTCCGGCGGTTCATTTCAAATCTGGTGGTGCTCTGGTCTGGTTTGACTTTGCTGGAGAGGGTGGTGGCGCCGTCGCCTAGCTGTCACCGGTGGCTTTAGGAGGGTGGTGGTCCGTTACATCTTGTCGTGGTTTGTTGGGTTGTCGCAGATCTGTTTCTATTCAGTGGTGTTTTTCCGGCGACGGAGGCTTTATGGGTGCAGCAGATCTGATCTCCGGCGGTGGTGGTGCGATGAGACCTCGTCTCTGCACCACCGTCCTCTTCCCTGTTTGACCCTGTTCATGTCCGTTTGTCACTGATCCGGTTCCGTTTTTCGTATCTTGGTGGAGGTGGTGAGTAGGCCACGGTGTTGGAGGTTTGGTGGTGACGGTTCCCTCTTGCGCTCTTTGTCCGGTGATGCCTTTCCACTCCACCTGTTGTTTTTGCCTTGCTACTGTCTTGATCCTTTTTCGGTAAATCTCTATTTGGTGGTGGTGGTGGGTTATAGCAGTTGCGGTTGTTTAGTCGCTGGTGTCGGTTTTGGTGTCGTGACTGTTAGGGGATTGGCTTAGTTTTTGGACTTTGTCATGGTGGCGGCGGTGGTGAAGCGTGGTGGGGGTGGTGCTGATACAATGGTGGTGGTGTTGCGTAGTGGTGGTGGTGGTGCCTTTTCCTTGTCACTTGCGGCTGCCTTTACATGATTACGATTGTGTTTCTGCTTCAAACCAACGTCGCTGCCCGTTTGTTTCTTGGTAAGGCGGTTTGGACAGGTAATTTTTGTGGTGGCGGTGGTGTTGTTGAGTGTTGGTCGTGGTGGCAGTGATGATGTGTGGTCGGGGTGGTGTTTCCATTTGCGTGAGTGTAGGTGGGGCTTTCTTGGTGTGGTTAGGATGGGGGGTCGCGGAGTTGGTGTCGAAACGGTTGGCAGACAGGAGTTTTTTCAGGGGGTGGTTGGTGATGCTTGGTTAGGAGGAGGGTGTTTTTGTTGTGGTTGTTGTGGGAGATTCCTTGTGGAGGCCACCTTTGTTTTTTGGCTCCTAATTCGTTGTCGCTTACTCTTTTTTGTCCTTCGAGCTGAGCAGTCTCCTTGTTTTCATTTGATTGATGTTTTGCACAACAGCAAATCATGCCGATTGTCTTACTTTTTGTGTGCTGGATGTGGGTGGGCCAGTTATTTTGCTTCGAGATCGGGAGTCGGTGTCTTTTTGCAATTTGTTTTGACGGGCTTTGGTGTTTATCTGGTGGACCGGGGATGAGGTGGCCTTCTGATTTGGTCTACCGATCGCTTTGATTCGAGATCGGGAGTCAGTTCTTTGTTTCAAGTTTGGTTTTGGGCTTTTGTTGGTGTTCTTTCGGTGGACCGGAGTTTGTGCGGTGGTGGAGGTTGATTGATCTTCAGAAAAGGTGGATGTGGCTCAGTTTTGGTGATGAAGATTGGGTTTTCTTTTACTAGGGTGTTCTTTTGGGGTGAGTAGTGACGATGGGTGTTATGGATGTCGTTGTCGGTTTCTTTAGGAGTCAATTTTAGGTGGGGTTGTTTATTTTGGTGGGTGTTGTTCTTATGGGTGTTGATCGCAGGGGTGTCTTTGTTGGTGTTTTGTTTTCGGGTGTTCCGCTTATATACGACGCCTTTTGTTTGTACTTCATGTTTTAGCGGTCTCTGTTCGCCTTGTGCAGAGATCTGGTTTATAATAAAATTTTGTTGATTCAAAAAAAAAAAAAACCAATTTTTATCTTTTTTCTTCATAAATATAAGACCCTCTACAAAATTTTACATTAATGTCTTTAGAATAATGTCACGGTTTAATTTGAGAAATGATAGTTGTACGACCATTTTATAATAACTTTTGGAAAACTTTCTTTCATATTCATATTATTTTATTATCTTCTCTCTTTATTTTTTCCTCTCCATTCTTTTTGTTCAATAAGAAGGAAGAAAAAGAGTTGTCACAAAAATTATCATCAAAATAGTTTTACAAATATCATTACTATTTAGTTTTTAATTGGAAAACATAAATATGTTTTCTCTTTCTCACGACAATATTAATATATGGGTAAATATGTAAAACTAACATATTTCAGATAAATTTATTACTCCAACAACTTTTTCAAATATCTGTGATATTTTATAGAGATTTCTATAATACATCCTTGTTATGAATTCGGACAAAAATACACCAATGAAACAAAGATGTGTGGAATAAAGGAAGTGGTAATCAATGGACAAAAGTAGCCTCAAGCAGCAACAACAACAACGAAATAGACCTAGTGTAGAACAACACCACAAGCATAATCAAAGTAATAAAGATAAGCAATGAAAGAAAGGAGCGAACACACCAAAGATTGGTAACTCAGTTCGGTCCAATATGACCTGCTCTGGGGGAGAGAGAAGCTCTCCAATCCACTAAGATGAAAATATACAAAGGGGTTACAAGAAATTAGCTTGCAACCTCACAAAGAACAAAACCTAATTTCTACCCATTTTTCAAGTCACTCACACTCTCAATGAATCCTAAGAGAAAACACAAAAGGAAGCTTTTTGATCCTTCCAATGGTGAAATCTCACTACCCAAGGTGATTACATGGTTTCCCAACCCTCAAGAGAACCTCACTACAAAGACACTCAAACATCAAGAGAACCTCACTACAATGTATTCCCAAGTTTCTCTCTCAAAGACACACAAAAACTTGAAGAATGAAGCCTTAAATAGTGTTCAGGAATACGCAGCATCGTGTCACGTTTCCTCCCATCGTGCCACGATGGGGCAGGTAATAATACAATACTATACCTTATCCAACAGAATCGTGCCACGTTCATCCTGCATCATGCCACGATTTTTCTAGTGGCAACCCAAACCTGAACCTTCCAATCATGCCACGTTGCCCTGCAAACGTGCCACGATTTTTCCATAACTTTCGACAATCCTCTTGTCCTATATAAAAAAAAAATGTTTGGTCAACAAAATTTTATGTATTTAAACTAAGTTTTAATCTGAATACATTAACTTTTTCTTAGATATGAAACCAGAGGTAGTAAGAGATTGAGGGACTAATTTCTAGAATGAAATACACTTGTTTCTTAGTTATTTTGATAGTTGAAGTCTTTGTTAGTCGATTTAACCCATATAATTACAAACAAAAGACACACATAAACACATCTTAGCAATTTCTTTCCATTAAGAACACACTGGTGACAAAAATGACAATTTACTCAAAAAAAGAATTGGATGAATGCAAGTAAATTTATAACTGGTTTTCAACTTATTATTGTTGCAATTTAGAAACCCGAATCAACAAAATTCAAGTTTTAATACAACAATACTAAAATGTTTGTGGTTAATTCTTGCTTCACAGAATCTTCCCAATTTGAAAAGGATGGATTTTAGCAACTCAACAAATCTGAAGATGACTCCATGTTTTGAGGGAATCCTAAACCTTGAGTGGCTAAATTTTACAGGATGCATAAAATTATCACATGTTGATCCATCAATTGGACTTCTTGAAGAACTTGTATCCTTGAGTTTGCAGAGGTGTACTAGTTTAGTCAGCCTTGATTTTGGCAATGCACCAAGATTAAAGTCACTAAGATACATGTGTCTCTCTGACTGTGCAAAACTTGAGAACACTCCAAATTTCAGTGGATTGAGTTCTCTAAAGTATGTTGATATGGATCGATGTGCAAGTTTATCCAGGATTCATGAATCTGTTGGGGGTCTTCCAAAGTTGAGCTTCATAAGTTTGAGGGACTGCACAAATCTTGTTGGAATAGCCGACAGCTTGAATGAGATGACATCTCTTGTAACTCTACATCTCAGTGGATGCTCTAAATTTAGTAAGGTACCCTTAGGAGGGACTGCCATTTCTCCTCTGCGGTTTTTTATTTATCTAGACCTGAGCTTTTGCAATATTTATGAAGTACCTGATGCAATTGGAGAATTAAGGCGTCTAGAAAGACTAAATCTTCAAGGAAATAATTTTACTTCACTTCCTTCTACGTTGAGTTGTCTTCACAATCTATCATATTTAAACTTGTCTCATTGCCATAAGCTTCGGAGTTTGCCTTTGTTGCCCAAAGAAAGAGGTCCATCAGATTCAGTGGGAAGATATTTTCGAACAACATCAGAATCACGTAATCATAGATCAGGATTATATATTTTTGACTCTATATTGTGTATCGACAGATTCCATTTTGGGTGGCTCTTAATTAATTGGTTACAAAGACTACTTACGGTGCGTAATACTCTACCTACCCTCATGCTTTCTTTTTATATTCAATTGTGTTGTTTCGAAAATTCAATTCAGCGTTCCTTCCTTAAAAAAAAATATAAATTCAATGTTTAATAAATATTACATGATAATACAAATGGAGATAACTTGTGCTCCAAGTAAGAATGTATGGTTTAGTTGTTTGCATAATAAGCTACTGCAATACCATAGTATGTTATGGTACTCATGCATTTAGCTATAGATAGCTTTGTAGCCATTGATGAACTAAGCAATAATAATACATTTTTCTAGTTTCATAATAATAACTCTAGGATGTGTTTGTTTCAAGTTATAATTGTAAGTTAACATAAATGCGAATGGTAATGTAAGTTAACAAAAAGAGATGTGCATATTTTTAAATATGGAGAAGTGGGAAATATTTGTGTAGCAGTTGCACTGCTGATGTGTTTGTTACAGAGAAAAGCAAAATTAGAGGAATGCTAGCAACACTCTCTTTTGAACACTCTTTCTAATACTCACTCTTTTATTGGATGAAATTCATGCATGTCCCACCACTTTGTGTGGGTTCTATTTCCAAAGTGTACACTCACAATGATTTAAACCAATAAAACAGTGAGTGTTAGAGAGAGTGTTCAAAAGTGAGTGTTGCTAGCATTCCTCTTTTTCCTATTATACCTTCATTTTAATCCACCAATAAGTTCCTAATTTTTTGCACACACTTTATTTTTTCAATAAATTTAATATGATGTCTTTCTCTCGTAACAAACAATTGTCAGGTATTATCTTTTTCTCCAACAAATTCATAATTTTTTACGCACTTCTCTCATAATAAACAATTATCAATTTTCAAAATATTGAGTTCATCTTTTTAATTATTTTAAGTCAATATAAAAATTATATCGATGAAACTTCTTCTTCTTCATTGTCGTCTTGTTCTTGTTCTTGTATCTTGTCAAATGAGTCTTTAACTATTGCTCCCTCTTCAATTCTCATCAGCAATTCCAACGAGTCTTCTACTTTTTCTTCCTTTTGAACATTCATGGAGTCTTTTATTTTTCTTCTCTCAAATCTCTTCTTTTACTTTGCATTTGAAATGTTTAACAATTGCTACTCATCTTATTTATAGAATTTAAGTTTTATTGGAACCATTGTTTGTAACAAAATTTTGTTTAAATTTAAAGATAACAAGAAACAAACTTTGTTTAAGAAAGCAAACTTAGTTTTCCAAATAGATAGCATTAATTAGTTTTATTGAAAAAGATAAGAGTAATTCACAAAGGGTATAATTGATTAATCGTACCCTTAATATACCAAAAAGACAGTTAAATAGGAATAAATAATTCACTCTAAAAAGACACTTAAAAAGGAACAGAGGGAGTAATTACTTAAAATTAATGGACTGTGAGTAACTTTGACATTTAATTGGTGGAGGTGCTTAGCACGTTTTGTGTCTAAATCTCAAGTAATAATATACCTGTGTTTTTATTTTTTATTTTTTCTATTGTTAGCAGGAACCTCTTCAGTTTCGGTGTGGCTTTGACATTATTCTTCCATGGCATGGGGAAACCAATGATTCTGAAAGAATTTGTGTCATTGCTAAGTTGTTCCATCACAGGTTTAAAGGGGGTTCAATAGTAAGGATAAATGGCCCTGTTATGGATGTTGACTGGCTCGGCTTTCTCTTTTATGTAACATTTGAGTTAAATAATTGTCATGCAGAGTATAGTTTTCCGTATAATGTACATGAAATGTTCTCCATGCCACTTCCACATCCTTTTTATCTATCTTTTGAGAGTGAATACACAGAAGAACGCTTTGATATGCAACTTAATTTGCGACGGAAGAAGGTTGGCAAACATTATATTTGGACAATCTATATCTCCCAGGAACACTGCCATTTTGTGAAAACAGGAGCAGATATATCATTTAAAGCTCGTAAAGGTTTGATTATCAAGGAATGGGGGATGCAGGTCGTAACCAAGGAAAACATAGAGGCCTTAGAAATACTACTACAAAATAAGGATCCAAGAGAAGATGGTCCTTTACTTGCCATTGATAATGTAGAGGAAAACAACCACAATTTTGAGCCTAAAATCGAGCTTCCTTACAATTCGTTATCTGAAGACACAGGGAGTTCAAAAATGGGACTGAGAGTAGATCTCCCTTTACATATCATTGATTATGCAAAAGAAAGTAGCAGCAGTAGGTGGAGCTTTGAGCCTAAAATCCAACTTCCTTACAATTGGTTAGTTTCTAAGAAAGATTCCATTGAGAATGATAAAACCAAGGGGAAAGAAACTGATCTCTTTAATCTTGGCCTTTTTACTGAAAGACCACAATGAAAACAGCACAATATATTCCTTGAGCCTAAGGTAATTATCTTAAACATGGTCTAACACAATACTAATTGAAAATTGTTGACCATTATCAAGTACTAATAAATGCACGGTTAATTAATGATGTCTCACTAGTACATTATTAGTACAATGCATCTAACATGCATAGTTAAACCATTTTCAATTAATATGTTGCTACGTGCTTCTTGATTTAATAATTGTTCGAATTTGGCCTCCCATTGTACAAATGAATTGAAAATTACATTACATATTTGCTAGTTTGCGTCTGCTGCATTTTCACATGGATCCACAATTGTTTTTTCTTTTCTTTCAAGGGATGCACTTTGTATGCAGATATCGTGTCTGATCTTTGCTTTGGCAGCTATGGCGACGAGCCATGACTCAATATTGTGGAACCGTACTACACAGACTAAAACAACCGGGTGCTGCAAGTTGGGAACATGAAGTGTTTGTTATTACAAGAATGTGTTCGGATGTTTACGTTTCTATGCCTTTTTTTTGTGTTTTGGCTACAATTTAACAGTTTTTTTTTGTGTGTTAATGTAGTGAGAATGTTTGTCCTCGTGAGCTTAGCTCAGTTGGTATGGACAATGCATAAAATATGCAAGGTCCAGGGTTCAAACCCCGGCCACCACAAAAAAAAATGTATTGAGAATGTTTCTAAATTCTAATAATTACAAGTTGTCTATTTAGTCAGGCTTCACTTGTCCCCTACTAATGGTTGATCTCATTTTTTCAACAATTTTGTACATGGTTATGTCAATTTCCTCTAATGTGCATGTTGACTGCCTTATCGAATATTGCTTTATTTTACTTTTACCTGCCTTTATTTCCAAGTTGTTTGCACCTTCCTTTGCTAATTTTAACGACATATAGTGCCTCCTTTTTCAAGCTTTCATATACTCTTACTTCTCCTTTTGATTCAAAAAACATACAATTCTTCAATACATAAATAAAAATTGTTTAATACATTCAAGTAAGACAAATATCGAAGGATGAATTTTAACAAACTGGTCCTTTTCTGCTAGTTCACTATAGTTGTTAATAGTGAAAATAAGAAGGCAGAATAGTTTACTTGCTTAATAAGCAATGTACTAGTAGTGTAACTAACTTGCAGTTAGTATGTTAAACAGTTAGTTAGTTTTATAAATGAATCTAGTTTGCAATAATGTTGGAGTACAACTGTCTATATATAGTGATTGTATCTCATTCTAACAACTAGATTGGTGAATAGAATATTTTCATTTTATCCATGCTTCTTCAATGCTTATTTGCAAGCTTTTCTATTCATCCATGGAATCTAGGATAAGCTTTTCACAATAGTTTTTACTTTATGCATCCAGTAGTTCTACCTTAATGAGGATCATGGCTTCAAATAGCGGTCCGCATCTGCAATTGCCGCAGCAACATTACAGTTATGATAGCCTCCGCAACCGCATTGCAGCACAAGCGGTCCCTCAAAAGCCAAGTGATGCCTTGTATTAGTGATGAAATCAAGTTGTTGTGATTGGGAAAATCAAAGTATCCTAATTACATCTCAAGGCACTTGTTTAAGGCCCTTGTTTGGCCGTCATATTGAGGATGGTAAGCGAAACTCATGGCCGAAGTGGTGCTTTGTAGCGAGACAAATGTTTCCAAAATTTATTAGTAACATTTCGCACGATCGGATACTATAGACTTTTTCATACTATTGAGTATGGTCTATGAAACTATGAAGCTTCATAATATCCAAACAGAATTAAGAAAAATTTCAATGCAAGTTGGCGGATTATTATTTTTTTATTTTTCTTAGAGTAAGTTTGTGGATTATAGTGGCATCATTACTTCTATACATATTGTTGCTAATTCTTTCATCAATTTTGCAAGTTGGTTTATTTGATTTCTCTTTCGCAATTTCTTATGGTATATTTCCAGCAGTAAAGCTGTGAAGTTTATCTGTGAATTCTCTCTCTTCTCCTCCAGCTTGTGTTTACGAGTTATTCTTCTCTCTTGTTAGAATTTAAACTCTGAACATTTAACTATTTTAATCCCTTAAGTCAACCATATAGCTACCCGTTCCCATGGGTTTAATTATTTTATACGAATATTGTAAAGTTATTTTACACATATATTTAATAATATGTTACGACGTCGATTAATGAATATGAGAACTCATATGTTTTTATATTCATTAATTGACGTGACAATACATTATTAAATACATGTGTAAAATAAGTATTCATTCTCAATGCAAAATAATTAAATTTGTTTTTTTAGGAATTAAATTATTATTTTAATGTGTAGAATAAATAAATAAATATGTGTCATAGGATAGAGTTGAAAATAATCTTTTATTTATTAAAGTTAACCCGGAAGCAAATGTTTGCCCTAATTTTAACCTAATCCTAATGATTAATTTTACTCTAATACCCCTGTTTAATTATTAACCCTATTTTTTCATTCTCAACATAATCACACCTAATCTCCTATTTTTTTGAACAAAACAAATCTTCCTTATCTCTTATTTATTAAAGTTAACACAGACCAAATGTTTGCCCTAATTTTAACCTAACCCTAATGGTTAATTTTACTCTAATACCCCTGTTTAATTATTAACCCTATTTTTTCCTTCTCAACAAAATCACACCTAACCTCCTCTTATTTTTGAAATGTTCTCAACACATCACACCTAATCTCCTATATTTTTGAACAAAACAAATCTTCCCTATTTTCCTTATTTTCCTTTTCACCACTTTGTTTCTTCTGTTTATTTCTTCTGTTTATTTCAACACTTTGTTTCATGCTTTCCTCCATCTAACTCCTAAATCG
>Ga0228711_1009906_pt1 | contig 12730 bp, 14 predicted proteins | sample MedpolnodulmetaG_2_FD_177996 | JGI IMG/M metagenome (GOLD analysis project Ga0228711, IMG submission 177996) | Root nodule microbial communities from Medicago polymorpha collected in Santa Monica, California, United States - brown nodules | ecosystem: Host-associated > Plants > Roots > Nodule...
CTTAGGGGGCCAAAATCGCAACTTCTTGAAACTTAGGGGGCTAAAACTGCTATTAAGCCTAAAAACAAAAGAAGTGACATGTACTAGCAGCAGCTGCTGATGCTTGAAGAAGGATTGCACTTTTTCAAAAAGTATTATTAAAAGAAGTCCATAAAGTAATAGTCCAATCAGAAGAACATGATCCTCAGCTCAATTCCTACAATTTGTTGTTCTAGTTTATGCTAACAACAAAGTTTCATGTTAGATACTGGTAACTAAGAAATATGATGAAACATCACTCAGTGTCAAGGTAACAAAATTCCAAAATGCTGAAATATATTGAGAGATGCATAAGAGATGTTCCAGACTAGTTGAAGTCCTCAATCCCATGAGACCCTTTTAGAATACTAATATGATTGTTGCAAAAACAAAAGATGGCATTTATAAGATGAAAATTTGGCCTTCTTATAAAGAGAAAGAATGGGACTGAAGCCAGAGCAGAGAGGATACGACGTAAATGACGAATATGAGTAGTCCTCTTTTCCTTAAACTGGTATTTTTTTTTTTCAAATAGAAAAGTTGAAAACAAATGAACCTAAATTTATGTATGGGAATTTCTATTTCCAGCAGATTACAAAATAGGTTTGGAATTTCAAAAACCTACAGCACCAATTACAGGAGACAAGTGAAAAACAGCTAAGAATATTATATCCATCAAAAACACATTATGGATTACTTTACCTGCTCAAGTGGTCCCGAATTTGCCTTCTTATTGGGGGTAATTACATGTATTCCTTTGCACAACCACTCATAGTAATGGCCAGCAATGATAGAATCAGCCGTGCAGTCTACTAATGCCGTGTTTGGTATAAAATTATTTCCATGCACGTGCTGAGCAAATTTTTCCAAATTAGCCACTTCTCCTCTTTCCTCCCGAAGTTCTTTCCACCTTGCTAAGTCAATACCCCTGCAAAGAGCAATTAAAATATGAAATATTTGAACAAGAACCAATTTGTTCAATAGTGCACAGATATATGATGATGCATTTTGAAAATGTAGGTTCATGTGTATTTGGCCAAAGAATTCCTCTTGTCAAGAACTTTAAAGTGCTTCACATGGTGAGAGTTGTGAAACTAAAGTAGAAACCCTAAAATCCCTCATAGCAAGAAGCATGGGTTCCCAAAAGTAACCGGGTATCACTTTTTAGTGAAACTAATACATTTACAATTTGAACTTAAAACAGACAGATTAAAAAATATTGATAATTGAACCATGCGTGTGCGAAATTGCACATCATTTTTAGTGAAACTAATGCATATCCACATAGCTTGAAGCCTAAAATGTCAACTAAGTTCATGTCCTAGTAGGTAATCTGTTATGACTATGTGCCTTGTCTGTGGTCCTGTAGCATCTTCGTTCTTTTTCAGGAACAGAATGATCAGATGTTTTTTTTTTGAGGGGGGGCATTGCAATCAACATACTTTGGGTAAGGATTGTTCTCATGCTTTCTCTTCGATTCTTTTAAGGGTTTCAATATCTAAAGGTAATTTTTCTCATTAGACATGCAGAAGAATTGAAAATATATTTTGCCTTTTTCTGGTTTTGTTACAGGAAATTCCCTTATACTTTTTCTTTCCTTCTAATACTATTCTTCTTTATCGAAATAAAAAAAAAGATATATAATAACCAATAGTACTTCTTTAAAAAGTGAAGGGAAAAGTTTAAATGAAGTTATCTTTCTCACATAAAAATGCTCTAAGATGTATGCAGGCAAAAAAGGTTAACTATGTATCATTTAGAAAGAGAGATTCAGTTCAGAATGATTTCACTTACACATCACTGAGAAGCATTGACTTTGAGCCAATTATGCCCATTACACGCAGATCAATGTTAAATTCTTCTTTCAGAATTGAAGCCTGCATTGAATGAACTGTTGCATGAGCTTGCCACATATTTCAAGAAGCCTTCTGGTATGTAACAAATATGAAATATACAAATGACTATGTTTAGCAAGTCAGATTGCCAGCATCACATTTAAGCATGGGAATATAAAATGCTTCCCACGGATCAAATCAAACCTTTATTAATACAAGTAAAAAACATGAGAATTGGAGATACTTATGAATGTTGGAGTAAGACAACTAAATATCTCAAATAAGAAACAATAATTGAGTTACGATCACAATATCATCTATGCATGAATTGGCACATCGTTTAAAGAATTTGAACTCTTGATCAATTATCATCACAAACTCACTAAATATGAAGTCTTTTCATTTCTCTTTTCCATAGCATTAATAGAGGATAATTTTGTAAAGTTACTCATTATTCTCTTTCCCGTAGAAAATTAACTATATCTCTTATTAAAGCTTAACCCTCTAGCTAACCCCAACCCTAATTTTACCTTAATTTTTTCCTCCTTTGCTACGCATTAAATGCTCACATTTGACCTTCTCATTCCCTTTGCCACGCACTAAATGCTCCTAAACCCCTATCATCATCATCATGTTTGACCTTCTCATTAAATCAACATTAAAGCGTTTAATGTTGGCCTCCCACTCAATTCCATCTTCCCACCTTGACTCTTTATGTCTCCAAAGGGTCATTATTAAATCTTAACCCCTCTAGCTAACCCCAACCCTAACTTTTTCCCTCCCTTGGCCATGCATTAAATGCTCACATTTGACCTTCCCATTCCCTTTGTCACGCACTAAATGCTCCTAAACCCCTATCATCATCCATAATCACGTTTGACCTTCTCATTCCCTTTGCCACGCATTAAATGCTCCTAAACCCCTATCATCATCCATATTAACGTTTGACCTTCTCATTTAAAAGAAAATGTGTCTCTTAAATCAACATTAAAGCGTTTGATGCTGGCGTCCCACTCAATTCCATTTTCCCACCTTGACTCTATGTCTCCAAAGAGTCAATGGATCTTTCTCCAGCTTCTGAAATTACTCCAAATTTGGGTTTAATGCATAATGCTTTGGAGTCTTCTCCTACTGCTCTAACTCTTAAATTTAGAAACAAAGATTATGTTCCTTCAATAGCTATTCTCAACAAGCTTTTATGCAAATTTGGGCCCTAAATTGAATCAAAGATTGAACTGTTAGTGAAGACTAACGGCGTCAAAGTCGTTTTCCAGAAACGTTGTGATGCAGAAACTGTTGTTGCTCATGTCGGAAAGTATCGTTTTGGATCTTCACTAAAAAGTTTGCGTCTCAAGGTTTTGCCTCATAAACCAAAGAAAGGTACTGGAAAAAGAGGCAGGAAAAGCAAGAAACAATCAAATTTTGTGCAAGATGTTTCTGCAGTTTGATGCATTGGCTTTAATGTTTTGTAGATATTTGGTATTAGTGTAATTTGGTGCGTGTGAAGATTGAACCCAAGGACAAGTAATCATGAATCGCCCAAGGAAAATGTTTTCATAAGTATTTTTGTTTCTATGTCTAGGAAATGTTTTGATGGCTACTTTTGCTCTGTACTGCTTTTAAATGAGAAGTAATCATGACAAGTGCAAAACATTTCCCAAACACCGGACGTTGAAACAAAAATACTTATGAAAACATTTTGCTTAGACGATTCATGATTACTTGTCCTTGGCTTCAATCTTCACACGCACCAAATTACAGTAATAAACATTAAAGTCAATGCATCAAACTGCAGAAACATCATGCACTGAACTTGATTGTTTCTTTCTTTTCAAGCCTCTCTTTCCAGTACCTTTCTTTGGTTTATGAGGCAAAACCTTGAGACAAATGCTTTTTAGTGAAGATCCAAAACGATACTTTGCGACATGAGTAACAGCAGTTTCTGCATCACGTTTTTGGAATACGACTTTGACGGTGTTAGTCTTCGCTAACGGTTCAGTCTTTGATTCAATTAAGGGCTCAAATTTGCATAAAAGCTTGTTGAGAATAGCTATTGAAGTAACATAATCTTTGTTTCTAAATTTAAGAGTCAGAGCAGTAGGAGAAGACTCTAAAGCATTATGCATTAAACCCAAATTTGGAGTAATTTCAAAAGCTGGAGAAAGATCCATCGGCTCTTTGGAGACATAAAGAGTCAAGGTGGGAAAATGGAATTGAGTGGGAGGCCAACATTAAACGCTTTAATGTTGACTTAAGAGACACATTTGCTTTTAAATGAGAATGTCAAACGTGATTATGGATGATGATAGGGGTTTAGGAGCATTTAGTGCGTGGCAAAGGGAATGAGAAGGTCAAATGTGAGCATTTAATGCGTGGCAAAGGGAGGGGAAAAATTAGGGTTGGGTTTAGCTAGAGGGGTTAAGCTTTAATAATAAGAGAAGAGATGCAAAGTTGAATATAAAGCGCTAACTAGAGGGTACAGTCGAAAAAAATAATAATAAATGTCATATTGAAAATGACATTTCTTTTCAAACAATTATTTTTGAAGTAACACTCAATGTAAAACGGATGGATACATACATACATATGTGTTTAGCCCCCAATGTCATCATTTTGGTGAAGCCAAAAGCATTTGAACAAACATTATTCTGCCAGTATCAGAAATTTTGTCGTTGCAAACAAGCACTTAGGAACAGTCAATGGGAAATCCCGCCATGCCATCGAGGTACTCAAATTGAAGTTGGCACATGGTAGCCCCTTTGTATATCAGATAATTTTTTAGAAAACCTGATATTGGGGCAACAAGTAGACACTTAGTTGTTGAACAACCCTAGAATATATATGTAATTTCGAAAAGAGTTTGGATGAGTATAAGAAATTATTAGACTAAAACACTTTGACCGGGCAAGGAAAACACGCTAAGATGTGCTACTAGTACTTTGTGCAAATTACCAAGTGCTAAATTTGAACTGCCTGATAATAAGGTGCTTGAGGTTGGAAACCCACTTGGGTTAGCTTGGTGGTATTGACTTGGGACTTGGGAGTGTGCTCCTCTCCTCAAGGTCTCAGGTTCAATTCTCTCTGGTACCAATTTGAGTGGGCTAATTTAGCTTCTTAAAAAAAAAAAGGTGTTTGAGGTCGGACTCGTCTAATATTTCAAGGCAACCCCCAACATTATATTTAGTGGTGAATTTCAACACCTTCAAGGATCGTGGCATGCGAATATTGGAAAGGTATTTAGCAGCAAGGGAAAATCTAGAGTATAGGACAACCACAAAATTCACATCAACATAATAGGTGTGGAGCTATAACGTCTTCATTGATGGAAAACAAATCACCAAAGAGGGGTTACAAAGGCGCCAAAATTCCACCGCAAAGACTGAAGGAGACTGAGCTTAAGGCAAGTGAAAGAGAGAGGGACATAATAGGTCTCCACCAAAGGGAAAGAGATATTTGGTTCTTCAAGGTGTAAACAATGGCGGTGTGAATCCACATGTCAACAGAGAGGGCGTAAGCACGAGAGAAACCCATCTATCAAATGTTGTGGGATTTAGAGAGAACAAGCACGACGTTGATGAAAGCAGTGAAGGCTTTCAACAGTTCGGGTTGTACACATGGATAGTTGGATGCGTCGTAGAAGTCGAAAACCTAGAGATCCTTCAAGAGATAAAGATACTTATGAGATACAAGGCTCATCGTAGAGACATAGGTTTTCGTGGAGAGGAAGGAACATATATGACATAAGAGTGAATCTAGTAAACTACTCAGAATGTCAATGGTGTTGGCGTCTACTACCATTTGTGTTTCAGTTGTTTTCTTTCCACAACAAAACACTGAAACGCAAATGGCCAAGGAAACAATGTCATTTTCAAGCTAAGTAGTTTAGCGGACTCACTCTTATGTCACATTTCTTCCTTCCTCCCCACAAAAACAATATGCCCATGTTCTCAAACGTATCTTCATCTCTGGAAGGGTCTCCAGGTTTTCCACTTCAACGACCGCAGCATAGCATTTGGAAGATGGGTTTGTCATGTGCCTACTCTCTTTGACATGTTATACCCCCTCAACCGACAAGTGGATCTGCACTGTCATTGGACCCCTCCTTGTAGAACTAAATCTCTCCAATTTTCCCTTCGATGGATACCTATTTTGTTACCCCTTCTCTCTTTTCGCTTGGCCTAATCTTGTCTCCCTCAACCTTTGTGATTGAACTTTGGTGCCTTTGGAATCATCTTTGGTGGTTCGTTTCCGGTATCAAGTACTTTATTATCGGTCAAATCACATTAAGCACTATTGGTGATTTGCACAATGTACTGGTAGCGCATCTTGATGTGTTTTCTCTGCCAAGTCAAAGTGTTTTAGTCGAATCATTGCTTAAACTCCTTCAAACTTTTCTAAAATTAGATATATATTTTTGGGTCGTTCAACAACCAAATGTCTACTTGGTGCTCCAGTACAAGATTTTCAAGGGGCCCTTATACATATCCCTGATAGCTCGAATATAGGCGGTCTTTACCCCTTTCTTCTCTAGGGTTTCCACAGAGTCTCTTTAGGCATTCTATTACACACCTTTTCCAAATCAATGAAAACTAAGTGCAACTCTTTGTGATGCATATGCTATCGCTCCATCACATGTTGTAAGTAGGCCACTTCTGTAATTTTAGTCTCTTTTCTTAGTCTAATATTCAAGCTATCAAGAACATGTATGAGGGCACGGGGTGGGGAAACATAAGATTCTCCCATTATAATAGGACTACATCCAAGAGCACTAATAGCATCTCCGATGGGAGGTGTTTTGCCTAATAGCATGTAGAGCTTATTGGCTACCCCCATTGGAGAAGAAATAAGAAGCAGTGCTATTTAGATGCAAGGCTTGTATAAGCATTGTCTCTTTCTTGTATAATTATGGCCTCATTGCATACTCTATTCAATGCTTTCCTCATATTTAAAAAAAAAAAAGTTGCACAAACATATTAATTGTTTTTGAAATATACTAATGTAAAGTTATTAGTAGGACCTACTTAGTAATTTCTTAAAAGTTGCTCAATTGGAGTGAATAAATGCTTATTAGGCATTACCTTTGAAAATTGATTGAATAAGTGATGTGCACGTGTGGGGGCCACTTTAGCTACATCTTAATAAGAGAACCATTGGAGATGCTCTAAGATGCATGTTTTTTGTAGATGATATAGTTCTACTTGGAGAGTCGAGAGCAGAATTAAATGGGAGGTTGGAGAATTGGAGGCAGGCGTTAGAAGTGTAAGGCTTCTGCCTGTGTAGAAGCAATACAGAGTATATGGAATGCAATTACAGCAGAAACCGAAGCATTTCTAACTTGGAGGTGAAAGTTGGAGATCATGTCACTTTATCCCAACTGACTGACTCAAATAACTGACACTAACTAACTGCAGAAAAACAGTATTTCCATTGGGAGTCCTATCACTTTATCCTTCAATTATAAGCATAATTTTGCTCAAGTGCAATTTTGTATGATAGAAAATAGAGTAACTGATTCCGCACAAAGGATTGTAAAAGACAAATACACATCAAAACATACAGGGGCCGAACCAAAATGAAGTGAAATTGTATGTGGAAACTGCACCTGATCCCTTAGTTGATCAAGTAGTGTGCTTCCAATTAATCCTGGTCCAATAATTCCCATTGCTATGGTGGTTCTTGAGAGATAAAATCTGGAATGGACAGCCCGTAAAGCTTTTATACTATCCTCTCGCTTAATAACAACAGTAATATTATACTCAGAACAACCTTGTGCTATGGCACGGACATTTATATTGGCCTGTTTAATAACAAGTTTGACGATAAACAAGTTAAAAGAAATAACAAAATATGCAAAAAGATTCTAACCAAAACAATACCCAGCCATTCTTATAAGATGAGCATAATTTTCTAACCTTAGCCAATGCGTTGAAAAGGGTGGCACTAACTCCAGGAGTGCTTGCCATTTTCTGGCCAACAGCAGCCAAAATGCTACAATTTGGGATAACGGCAACCTGAGAGGTGCTACATAATTTAGAATAAAATAAAGATAAAAAATAATTTAAAAGTATTCAAATTTCAAAAGCGTTCATACGCATCAGTGAGGGATGGAACCCTTAACCAAATGGTTAAAGGACCAAGTATCTACCACTTGTGTCACACCATATTGGTACAAAAACTTGTATTTGGTTACAGTAAAAATGTAGAATCGGATTTAGCACCTGAGAAAGACGCCCATTGTCCAAAGCTTGACGAAACCTTGATTGCAATGCCTCAGCAACAGCTTTTACTTCCTTCTCGGGCACAGCAAAGCATACAGAATGCTCACTACTAGCCTACACAAAAGTCGTCAATGAGGACAGAGATATTTATATATGAGTGTCAACATCTAGAAAAGGTTCCAAAGATTACAAGGGCACCTGAGATATCATGATAACATTAGCTCCAACATCTTTTACTGCAGCAAAAATAGCACTAGCTGTACCTGGAACACCAGCCATTCCAGTTCTGCAACCAAAAAAAGCAACAAAAAAAAAAGCATGTTGGAATCTTGACCTTGGGGGATTGGTATAGGTTATAAAATATCTTAAATTAAATGGAAGTCATAAAGCATCAAGAATGAAAACTATTATTAGCTAAAGTAGTCGCAATTCAAGGCTCACCCACCCCTCAACATTTACAAGTGCTAAGTTGTCTATTGTTGCGAATCCTTTGACATAATTCTGCAGGTTCGACTTATCTTCATAATCACTAACAACAGGATGACATATCTTTGTCCCAGGAGCAGAAAGGTTGAAAATATTCCTTATCAAAATGGGTATGCCATATCTCATCACAGGAATTATTGTGCGAGGATGCAAAACATTAGCTCCAAAATAAGACTGTACAACATGCAGTTTGAGAGTTAATATCATTCATTTTGGTAGGCACAAGAGGCATAGAGGATTTCCAGAGTCCAACTCACCATTTCCCAAGCCTCTTGATAAGACAATGTCTTCAAAATCACAGCCTCACTAACTGCAGAAAGAATATATCATTGTTTATATTAAATACAAACTTCATGCTAAGACAGTCAAACATACCATTCAAAAAAAACATCACCAATATATCTGAGGTAAACTCGTTCTTGGTTACTCGGAAAAATTATCATAATCTACTCATAGTTAAATTAGGGAGTAGCACAAACCTTTTCTAGGATCTGCACTATACACACCATCAACATCTGTCCAAATTGTGACCTGACAAGCTCTAAATAGAGAACCCATAATTGCTGCTGAGAAATCACTTCCATCTCGCTTCAATGTGGTAGGAATATTTTCAGGTGTGCTTGCAATGAACCCGGTAGCAATGATTACCTTACATGGATTCAGAGAGTACCATTTCTCAAGTCTTCGCTCAGATTCCAAATAGTCGGGATCAACTTGATTAGAACTAGTAGGATTTACAATCAAGACTTCCCTTGTATCCATCCATTTGCAATCAATTCCATTCTGCAGAACCATAAGGGAAGAATGATGCAATTAGCTCAAGATAGATATTTAAAGGGAAAAAAAGCATATCTTTCTAAGCAAAACAGCATACCTTCCTAATAACTAGAGACAACATCTGGGCAGACCATAATTCCCCATGTCCTACAACAAAATCTGTAAAGGATTCTGTCACATGACCAGCTGCAAGGTATTAAGAATGTTAGTTGTGCGGATGGTGTAATTCCTTAATGCATAAATTATTCATTGACAACAATGTCACACAACAGTGAATGATTTTTGGTCCTGAAACCATATAATTTTTTGCTCTTAGTCTTTGTAAAAAAAAAAACTTGTTTTTAGTCCTTTCAAATATACCGTGTTTTTAGTGTTGGTTGTTTTGTTTTAGTCCTTGCAAACATTGTTCACATTACAAACAAAGGACCTAAGGATAAAATTGTCCTTCAAAGGGTTTCCCCTTCATACAGAACTTTCTCTTTCTACAATAGAACTAAGTAGCTAACACTCAATTCCCAACAGAAGACAAATCATAATGCCTCCTTTTCTATCCTAAGTTTCCAAGCTTTGACCATTCAGGCATAACTACTCTAACTTAATACTTTAGGGTCTTGCACACTGCAACATAAATTTACGTTAATACTATTGCAATTTGCAATGCATATAAAATGTAAAAAAGTGAAAGATATCAATGCCAGCCAACTTAAAAAGAAATGAAGACAGTAAGATAAAATCCTATATGCAAATCAGGTTATCTGAAAGAAATAAATAGAACTAAGAAAAGGAAGTAAGATAAATAACTAGAAAAATAAAAGGATGTTTGGGGCAAAAAAATGAACACTGTTTAAAAGGGGGAAAGAGTTGATTTTCCTACGACCTATGTATATAGCCCTGAGCATCGCCTTAAGGTTGCTGATGTCTTCATGCAACTTAGACAAGAAAATAGCGAGAGTTTCTCCATCAAGTATGTCATGTGCAGTTGCACTATGCTTCTCCAAAACAGCATCCAAGGAAGATATATAAGACTCGTCACGTGATTGAGCCTTATTGATAAGGTCATACATCATATCCGTCACCTTAGACATTGCAGAAACAACCACCAATTTCCTCTCGGAATCATCATTGAGAACTATGTCTCCAACATTCTTTATTCTTTGTGAGCTTCCCATACAAGTTCCACCAAATTTGTGAACAGACCAAGAGTCTCCTTTCGAAAGCTCTTTTTCCTCGACTGCCACATTCACCGAAACATCTGCAGTACATAAAAATTTAAAAACAGAACATTGCACCCTTCTTCAAAATGCCAAGCAAAAATTTCAGCACACAAGTATATTATATACCAAACCTGTAAGTGAAGCACATATCCCGGAGCTCGGTGAATCTCTTCGCCGAGGTAACCTAATACACTTTCTGATACAAAAAAATAACAGTAACCACATGAATTAATAGATAAAAAAAATACAGAACGTTTAAACATACACACACACTCCATTCTACTTAACTGACGAAACCTAGCTTCAAATTTTCACTTCAGCTGATAAATTCATTCGGTATAATATAATTAAAATTAAATACATATATTTAATCATAATCAGTGGAAGTAAACGGAAGTAAAATTGTGAAGCAGGAAGCTACGGAAAAGACCTAATAATTGAAAGGAAGGGAAGAAAGATAGATACCGGAGAGAGTGGAAACGGCGGGAGAGGAGGAAGTGGCGACATTGAGAATCGGCGGGGATCTTGTTGTTGAAGTTGTCGTGTTGGGAGTTGGATAGTGAAATGCGTGAGAAGTGAGAGAGGGATGAAGAAAGCGACGACGCCATCACTGATATGTGCGGCGCAATGACAAAGTGAGAGAGATATGGAGGTTGGTTTTGGACTGGTTACCCCAATCAGTGTAGCTTTTTTTTTAAAGCTGCTTTGTGAATTTTTGTTTTCTTGTATCACGAGGGAAATCACCACACTATTTTTTTTGACAAAAAAATCACCACACTATCATGGATTTACTTTTTCCTCCGTGTTCCTTCTCACGCGTCCTGCCAAATTTCCAAAAATACTCCTGATCTAGATTATTAGTGCTATCCGAAAAACGAATTTCGGACCAGATGTTATGTGCTTTTTTGTGTCTTTCTTTGATGTAAAAGGTCTCTGTTGACCGAACCCCACACAAGCTGCAATGCAATTGCAGGGTTCATATGAATGGTCAACAATGACCATGTCACCACCGACACCCCTAAAAAACTAAAAAAAATTTGAAGAAAATGGAAGAAAAGAGGTGAAGTGAAGAATAAGAGTATTTGTTGAAGATGGAAGCATATTTATAGCCTAAAACAAGTCTTAGGTCATTACTACAATCAATGAAAACGTGTTAGTGGTTGTAACCGTCCAAACCTACATTAATGGCTCCACACAAAAGAATCCAATGCTGAAGCTTTCCAGATTATACATTCCGGAACTTCCTTAACCCTACAAGAAGTGCCAACTTTTCTCTCGTTCACTAGTATCGTATTAATCTGGAATATATATTCCGGAAGAAAAAAAAAACAGGTGCATTCTGGATTGTATTTTCCAGACTGCATCAGTTTCATGGTCGGTGGTTTGCACCACATGTTTTGTCGGTGGTCAAGTAAAAAAAACGTGTTTTACCATGTTTTTTGATTGCATTTACAACCTCCCAACTGTTTTTTGACCCACCCTCCCTATAAATAACCTTCCAAACCTCACCATCCTCTCTCACCCTCTCTTCCTCCTCTTCTTCTTTCTACAACCATGGTTTTCCATCGTTGGTCTTACATAAATAAGGGCCTCGTTGGAAACTTTCAGGGTTTGTATGAACGGTCAATGAGGATGGAACCGCACTGCAAAGAAGTGCGGTTCATCTCGGGGTCAGTGTGATTCTTAGCTTGGCCTGTTTGGGCGTAAGTTTGAGCACCCCCTACCTCCCTCAAGGGCATTGTTTTCTTCTTCCCGCCCTCCTCTTCCCTCCTCCAGGGTTGCCCTCCAACAGGGAAGCTACTAGTATGTCCTATCACATACCAGTGGTTAGGTTCTTATGAGATTAGAATTAGGCTCTTAGGAGATTAGAAATAGATTTAGGTTCTTATGTAATAAGTGATAGAATTTTAGCAAGTGTACTAAATACTATCGAAGTAGTAAAAATATCGTTTCCACAAGAACTGGTTTTAATCTCAAGACGTCAATTACGTTATTAAGAAGGATGTATAAAGTTTCTTTAAATTTGCCAATAGGCGGTTGATTTGGTTTGATTGATTAAATCAAGTAACTTAAAATAAGATTGATTAAGAAGATTTAGAGAGAGATGAGATCAGGTCCGTCGAATCCTCTAGTGTTTTCCTAATTGGTAGACTGTACCTATTTCTTACGAATGATTCTCTAG